>Ga0076331_105_pt1 | contig 36783 bp, 35 predicted proteins | sample RifGroA2_FD_67838 | JGI IMG/M metagenome (GOLD analysis project Ga0076331, IMG submission 67838) | Peregrinibacteria bacterium GW2011_GWA2_43_8
ATCCCTATTGGTTCATCTATGAAGCAAAACCCGGCGAGAAAATCTCGGACAGCCTCATAATCAAAAACTACGAGAATACGCCGGTTGAAATCACGTTAAGATTTGCGGACGCCACGGAAGAAGCAACCTTGAAAGACTTCACCTTGAAAACCAATGATGACACTCAAGAACATATAGGCTCGTGGGGGGGAATGTTATCCGAGTCGATCATAACACTCGGTCCCAAGGAAGAAACAACCGTTAATTTCGAAATCGATATACCGGAAAACACAAGCCATAAGGAATATTACGGAGCATTGTTTGGATCATACGTCGTACCTCACGAAGAAGGTACGCAATTGGTAACCGTGCTGGAAACGGGAGCAAGAATCCTGCTTACGGTAACCGATACTCCTCGAACAATAGAGCACTACGATAAATGGATCGGAAGAAACAAGGTACCGGAATACTTGCTGTATTCGGGAATAATAACAATCGGCGCATTAATCTTTATCGTAATCGCGCAACAACCATCGCTTTTTAAAAAACTTTAACCCGTTTTTCACATGTCAAAAAAACGAATCCTCGTCGGAATGTTGGTAATCGGCACATCGTTAAGCATGCTAATACCAATCGCATTGGCGGGAACATTCTCCCTGCAAAGAGATGATTTTGTAACCAACGAATCGCCTTATATCGAATTGAAAGTCGCCCCGGGAGAATCCGTATCGGACGATTTCCTTGTCGTTAATTTATCGGAGGAAACCCACTCATACGCGGTTTCCGTAAACGATGCCAGCAATACAACCGAAGTGGATGGGTTTTTCGCATTATCCGACGATACTAAAGAACAAAGCCATATAGGAAAATGGGGCGTCCTTTCAACAAAAACCGTAACCGTTGAACCGGGAGAATATGGGACAATCACATTGACATTCACCTTGCCGGAAGGTACCGCAACCGGAACATATTGGGGCGGAGTTTCCGCTATCGTTAGTGATGCGATCTCCGCATCGGAAAACAGCGAAGGAGGAACCTCGATCAATAGCGTCATACGAAACGGTCTTCGGGTAAAAGTCGAAGTGGTGGACAAAGAAGAGTTCGTACAGTTCCTGGAAGAATTGGAAATGAAAGAAGCGACAAAAACAAATACAACGGGAATCTCATACTACAAATATATAATAACGGGGCTTATAATAATCATTGCGGGATTGTTCGTAACGATCATGAATCAAAGAAACAACAAGAAAAAAATCAAATTATAGAAAAAGTTAAAGTCGAGGAGTAATTACCGGCCAATAACGAACCAGGAACAACAAGTTTGATTTTGGGTTTTATTGAATAATTGCCAACTCTTGTTCTGTCATCACCAACAACCAACGCCTTATTGTCAGAGACCCCATCGTTATCCGTATCAACAAATGAAGAAAACGAAGTGTGCTGAAGCGTAATGCCCTCTACATTATCGCATTCCGCGTTATAATCGATAATATCGTCTTCATCGCTTATAATAGAAATATTTTCAACAGATATGGCATCGAAATCCGTAACTGAGACATAAAGAGTAAAACTTTGCGCGACGGCTCTGGAATCTTCAAACTGCACAAAATCGGAAAAGACATGGATCAATTCCTGATCGTATACGTCAACATTCGCTGACCCGAAACTTTCCAAAACGGGTACGGAATTAATGGAAAGCACTCCACCACCGACGCAGGTTTGCGCATGAACGATAAAAACCGTTACAAATAAACAAGCTTGAGCCGCAATCCAAATGAAACAAATCTTCTTTTTCATTTGGATTTAAGTTTTAAAATATAAAGCCAACTCGAAATCAACAATACCAGCAATATCAATAATATCCACCACGGAAACAATATTTGCGCGCAGGTGTCGCAACAATCATTGGAACTTCCGTGCAATTTTTCGAATTCAACAATTTTGGCAACCGGCTCCGACAACAAATCTTTATCGGCAATAAAGCTGTAACTGTCGGTGACGCAATTCGGGTCGGGCTCGTCATTGTTGTCGCAAACATATACACTCACGACAATATCTTTGCCCAAATCGAAATTCGCATCGGGATTCGCTTCCACAAGGAAAACCCCGTCATCCTCCGTTATATTAACTTGATCCGATAACCGATCATAAGAAATCCCGTCTATGGTAAAGTTTAATGTATCCATATCAACACCGACACGATCATCCTCCAAAGAAAAAACCACATCCGTATCGAGAGCATTGCCGACCGACAAATCCGCGGGACTGATCGGGGAAACTGTCGGAGGAATGGCATCAACCGTACAAAAACCGACACCATCCACGTCAACGTTGTACCTATCTCTAAACTGGAACAGCATACTCTCGATTCCCGTAATAACATTCACGATGTTTGAGCTTGCAATAACATTATCGAATTCCAAATCGGATGAAAAAAGAAAATTTCCGCCGTCGGCATATCCGGCAACGAAATCAATATATCCAAAAATCCCAACGCCGTTGAAACTACCGGTTACAGGCTCTCTCGAAGCGCTAAATTGAATTTGATCACCGGTAATTTGATTGAAAACTTGCATGGGTAAAGCATCCCCCACTCTGATTTCGCTCGGCATAAGCTCATCGGCATCGTAAGTAATCGCCATATCGGCCGCCAAAACATCGGAATTCTCCGTATCGATCATGACGGCAACCGTAGCGGGACAGCCTTGAACCATGTCGGTAACACTCTCAAGATAAAACCTTGCCGCCGCGGCATTTGGCACAAAACTTACAATAATAAACATGGCAATCGGCAACCTCCACGACATATACTTGATAAAAGACATTATTTTTGTTTTCATATTTATTTAATTATTTACATAGAATCATCACCTTGCATATAGTAATTGGAAATTAAAATTGCCAAATCCAGAGAATTGATGACGCTGTCTCCGGTTAAATCCGAAATATAATCACCCTCGGATTGATATTCGTCAATCATAACGGCCATATCAAGAGCATTGATAACATTATCATCATACAAATCGCCAAGCACTACTTCGAAATTATCTCCGAAATTATAAACGACAACATCTTGCCGTATTTCCACACTTCTTATAATTACGGTAAGAGCGGCTTTTGGATTAATCGCGACATCGTACATACCCGGAGACAATCCTATATACTGCTGTTGCCACGCATAATCACCGAACAAGAAGTCCCCTTGTACAACGACACTTTCTTGATCATGCCCGTAAATACTGAAACTTCCCTCGTAAAATTCCCAATTTGAAGTGGCAACATATTCGTTCACACTAAAAACGGGATCTGCAACATCATCGCTTTGTTCCTCCCACCCGGAATACGACCATCCGTAATCCTGCCATTGAAATTTACTCCAATCGAAAGACACCTTCCCGTCACCATCATAAACCGTTTCAATAAAATCCGAATCATACCAGATCGAGCTTGATTCATCCCAAACCCAATCTTGATCTCCAAAATAAGGCTCTGATATATCGGGATATTCTTGAGGACCACCACCGTCGGTACCGCCACCACCAGGTTCACCATCATCAGTGCCACTACCACCACCGTCGGTACCGCCATCACCAGGTTCACCATCATCAGTGCCACCACCACCGTCGGATCCGCCATCACCAGGTTCACCATCATCAGTGCCACCACCACCGTCGGATCCGCCATCAAACCTGGTTCCACCTGCACCACCGCCACTCGTACCGCCACTCGTACCGCCACTCGTACCGCCACCGGAACCGCATTGCACTAAGATTTCGGTGGAAAGGGACCTGTTGTCATAGGGATCAATCGCGTAAATCGTAAAATAGTTAAGCCCGTCGGACAGGGGAAGAGTAGCGTACATAACACCATTCGAATCTTCAACCGTATCCACATACTGATCATTGATATAAATATCGGCATCGTATTCGCTTGTTATCATTAAAATTACTTCCCCCGCAACACTGTCACACAATGTGGAATAAACCGATACCAAAGGAGTATCCGGAGGCGTGGTATCGGGAGATAGAGTGACACCGACAACGGTAAAAGCAACATCGTCTTTAAGCAGTTTTAATAAGAAATTATCGTGACCAACTCCAACAACAAGAAATATTCCCAAAAAAATCACAATCAGTACTATGCCGAATTTTTTACTGAACATTCTCAACGATTCCATAACTAATATTTATATCGTAAATATCTTGACCCCTGTTGGAATCAAACAAAATCCTCAAACTGACAATTTCATTCTCGTTATAAGCCGTCATGGCAAGCTGAGGATCGAATTGGAAATATTTATTGTCACCATCTATGGTTCCAACAATCTCGTCCTCACCGATATAAAGAGAAACATTTTCAACGCCAATCGTATTCTCCGCATTATTTCTGCCAATAAACGAACCGACCGTCAAATAAAAGCTTTTGGTGCCGGAAAACACTTCAAGTCCGATCTCATCGACAAGCGAGATCCCCAAAACCTGATCATAGCCCCGAACGGCAACCCTCTCACCATCGGGATAAGTCCTGAACTGGACAGCGCTCAAATCGTACCAGGCAACATCATCTTCCGAAATCGGCTCGTCAACACCGGAATCTTCACACAACGGAGTAACGGAAGCGGTATGAAAAGTATCACCATGAATATGGTCACCGTAAGGCGTCAAGACGGCCCTGTAATCCCAATCGCATGCAAGAACCTCCGTCAAAACGGAACTTTGTTGCCCGACGATATCCTCAAACTCAAATCCGGACTCGCGAGTTATAACAATTGAACGGAAACTGTTAATAACTTTATCGCCATCGATAACAAATTCGAATCGGTCACCATATTTAAGACCCACGAAAACACCGTAAGACTTAACGAAATCAAAACTCTTCTCGTAATGGAACGATATCGAGTCGTCTTTTTCATACAAATGCAATTGCATCAAAAACTCCTCGCAAAGATCGCCGGTAACAAAATGCCACTGCACCACGACTTCGCGCTCACCCTCCGAACCGATAGTTTGAACCTCTATATAAGTTTCTCTCGAATTAAAAATATCTTCATAAACCAAGAATGGAGCGATTATCGGCATATCGATTTCGGAATCCGCCACATAACCATCCGGTATTTCCGAAAAACTCGCAAAGCCTTGTTTCGATAAATACAATTCATTATAAGTTTGCCCATAAAAATCAAAAGAGAAACCAATATCAATTTTCTCGGGATCGTAAAAATAATCGGACCCGTTCAGTTCCAAACTTTCAAACATTTTCTTGTTGGAAAAATTCGCCGCATAAGAATCTTCGTCAACGTTTTTTTTCTGCCATTGATACTCGAAATTAACACCATCCACGTCATTATCCAGTTGAATATAATCAACACTCAATTGCGAATCGAGAAATACAGGATTCGGCAAAATATTTACATCCAAAATTGAAACTTCGACATCCTCCATATCATCTTCTTTAATATCTTCATCCGACGATACCATCTCCAAAAAAGAGTTCAGCCAACCGACAAACTCGCCGTAATCGGACCGCTCGTTGACGGCATTGAACACCGCCGCGCAATCATCGAGATTCTCAAGCCCGAACAAGCCCCTCAGAAACTCCTCCGGACCATCATATCCCGCCAGAAAATCGTCAACATCGAAAACATCTTCCTCTGCGTCTTCAACGACATAGCCGCTTCCCGTCAGCTCATTCGTTTCTTCCGCTTCTATAATTTGTTCGGAAACTTCAACATCCTTCTCCGAGAAACCTGTTCCGGTCGAATTTTCTTCGGACTTTTCCTCCTCAACCTCTTCAACAATTTCAGCCGCGTAGCCGCTCCCTGTCAATTCATCTTCCTCTGCGTCTTCAACGACATAGCCACTTCCCGTCAGCTCATTCGCTTCTTCCGCTTCTATAATTTGTTCGGAAACTTCAACATCCTTCTCCGAGAAACCTGTTCCGGTCGAATTTTCTTCGGACTTTTCCTCCTCACTTTGTTTCGAAACTTTTTTATCGGATTCTTCAACATTTTCCGTTATATCATCGCTTTCGGTTGCCAAAACCTTCTCGATTTTTTTCTCAAGCTTGGATGTTTTACCATTAACGTCCAAGACGTCCACCATCAACATCCCTTTCAACAAAAATGCCGTTAAATTATCTACATGATTTTGCAACTTGCCAACCAAGGATAACTCCTCATCAACAGCATCTGTTTTTTGCCACATCTCCAGAACCGTATCAAGGCACACACCAAGTTCATCTTGCTCAAAAGATATTTCCGATAACCAGTCCTCATCACTCTCGGCAGTTAAATCTTGTTCGACCTCTTCACTCGCTTCTTCCGTCACTTCCTCAACAACATCCGAAACAATCTCTGTGCTTTCCACTGGTTCGTCTTGTTTAACTTCTTTATCCAACTCGACCTCTTCACTCGCTTCTTCCGTCACTTCCTCAACAATATCCGTACTTTCCACCGGCTCGGATATCGGCTCCTGTATATCCTCCTCCATATCGACAACCAACTCATCGAATTGTAAAGAATTCACATCGCCAACATCGAAAGAGGTATCGCTCGAATAAGTCGGCGTTATGCCGATTTTTACTACGATAAGCATCATACAAAGCATAATGAAACTACCCACCATTGCCGTCCTGAGAACAAGCAGCTCGATTTTGGGTTTTTTATACAAAAAAATCAGAAACACAATCATAAACAAGGCTATCGCAACAATTCGCATAACCGGTGAAATTTCAACGGGAATAATGATCGACCCGAATGTTGTACCGATCAAAGAATCGCCGGCACCGTAAATATAAACTTCCAGGGCATACACATTCAATTTTAGAGAGGTCAGGCTGATCTCTGAATAATTATCTTTAAACTCTTCCGAAGTCCTTACAAAAACATGCTCGCCATCCGAAACGGAAATCAAAGGACTGGCAACAACGTGAATATGATCGACACCGGAAAAGTCCCGAATGGGAAGTTGCAATATGCGATTACCGCCAAGCACAACAAAAGAGAAAATGACGAAAATACCAATAACAAGTATCACCCCATATGATACTTTCGTTCCCTTATTGTTATTTAAACCGCCAATGATCGACATATATGAAAATCTTTTTTAAATCGAAATATTATACCTGAAAACAAGATTCGTGTTAAGCGTTAATAATCGAGACAAACACAGTCGAAAACAAGCAATTCAGGTTAAAAACCGTGAAATTCCGGAAATCACACAATAAAACAAAGACTTTACAAGGAGGCGTTAATGTATTCTAAACATATATTTCGAAAAGAGTCCTCTATGCGACTTACTACCCATGACTTCAAGTAGACTATCCTGCTGTGTACTGTGTACTATATACCGTGTACTTTCTCCCCATGCGCAAACCTTCCGAAATCATCTTTGGTCTCCTGAAAATCCCCATGGACTTTTTCATGGTCATTTTCGCGTTCATGATAGCTTTCAAGCTAAGAACTTATTCAACGCTGATTCCGGGAATGACCCTGCCGGTGGATATTATGAACTTTCCGCTCCTGAACGAATATCTGATTTTCATAGCGAAAACGGCACTACTTTTGATCGCAATATTCGCGCTAAATAATCTCTACTCCTTGAAAATCACGACAAGATTTTCGAAGGAAATCCTGAAAGTGATATTTCTGACATCGGCATGGCTGATGATAATCATCGCTTACTTTTTTCTCTCCAGGGAATTTTTCTTCTCACGCTTGGTACTCGGATATGGGTGGATTTTATCAACAATAACGATCTGTTGTGGCAGAACCACGATAAGATTGATACAAAACCTTCTCGCCAGAATCGGAATCGGTCAAAGAAGAGTTCTGTTTTTGAGCGCAAATAAAATGACAGAGAAAATTTTGGAAGAGTTTGAAAAAGACCCCCACTACAAAATCATCGGTTGCCTGAAAAGAGAAAAAGATCCCGACATAAAAAGCTGTGAAATCATAGGAGCAATCAACACTCTCGAAGACTTGAAAAAGATCGTCAAAAAACACAAAGTCGAAGAGATCGTGCAAACCCAATACAGATTGGGGGCAAAAGAGGCCCCCGAAATTTTAGACTTCTGCAGATCAAACCAAATCCAATACCATTTCATCCCCGATCTGGTTCAAATCCACGCCAAAAATATAGATATAAACTCAATCTCGGGCATCCCGCTGATAACCATGAAACCCACCCCGCTCGAAGGATGGGGCAAAGTATGGAAAAGAATTTTCGACATGGTAGGAGCATCCGTCGGATTGATCGTTTTAAGCCCGGCTTTCGCAATCATCTCCGTAATCATAAAACTCGACTCCAAAGGCACGATTTTATTCAAATATCTCGATGATGGAAGTCAAGTAAAAAGGGTCGGTCAATATGGCAAACTTTTCAACTTTTACAAATTCAGAACCATGCACCCGGGCACCCACAACCTGAGATACACAAAGCTGGCCGACAACAACATCCGCCAAGACGGCCCGTTGGTAAAAATCAAAAACGATCCACGAATCACGCGCGCTGGCCGATTCCTCCGAAAAACAGACCTCGACGAACTCCCTCAATTCTGGAACGTCCTGAAAGGCGAGATGAGCATTGTCGGTCCGCGCCCCCACCTCCCCGAAGAGGTGGCAAAATACAAAGAACACGAAAAATTCCTCCTCACCATCAAGCCCGGCATAACCGGTCTCGCCCAAATCTCCGGTCGATCCGACTTAACCTTCCAAGAAGAGGTCCGCCTGGACTCTTATTACATCGAAAATTGGTCTCCGCTTCAAGACATCAAGATAATCGCAAAAACCATATTGGCGATAGGGAAAAGAAGGAAAGCGAGCTAGGGCCTGTGCACACTATTGGTTCCGAATTGGTTAAAGAGAAAATTATTCAGATTTGAGGCGCGAGGAGCGCTCAGACCGTCCGACAATGAAATTGGAAGACGGTCTGTTTCCAGTATCACTTCGTCGTCGTTCCTTGAACTGCTATAATATCTGCGATATTCCAATCGAAACCAATACAGCCAAGCAACCATGAATCCGCATATATAGATTGACACAGGAAAATCTCATTACTTCCGTTAGAATTGGTATGAGTCTATGCAACTTTGGAGTTGCTTGGCTATAGTGTGCACAGGCCCTAGTATATGGACTGAAAACCATCCGGACCGGCATGATACACGGACCAGTCGCAACGAGCTCTATCCGGAAGAGTCTTGCATCTATCGGTAGCCGGAGAAATATCTATCGTAGCTTCGTAATAAGGATGCGGTTCATTATCATGCACCTTATTGCAACAAACCCTGGGTTCACCGAAACCGGCCTCCATAATAGCTTTTTTAAAACCCCAAACCTCGGCACAAACATCACCTATACCGGTATTACAACCCACTTGGACTTTCTCCCATATAGGTTGAATTTGCGTCCACGCATCGCCATACGTCGCCACAGCCTCATTTTGCCCGGTTCTCTGCAGTACTTCCTTTCGATGAGCGCGATTACAATCAATAGCTCCGATCACTGTCCCTCCAATAGCCAACACGGCAACTGCGACTTTCGGTACGATGGGAGGTAATATGTCTCTTCCGCTACCAGCAATATGCCTGCTTGTCATCATCATAATTAAATTAATTAAAGGGCGCCATCTTAAACCAACTTTGGGACTTTTGTCAAGCCTTTCCCGTTGGCATTTTCTCCCCGGGGAGAAAATGCCCGGAAAATCGGGGACTTTTTCACCTTCCTACCACACATACGAAATGATATATTGCTTCGGCAATCAGCAAACCGTCCGAAAATGAAATTTGAGGACGGCAATTATGCGCCCAGCCTATTCATCTATCGGACTACCCCATATGATCTCCCTCATTCAAAAATTTTTCGGGGACTACAACTTAAAACAAATCGGGAAGTTAAAACCACTCCTTGAGCACATAAACCAACTCGAGGAGAAATATCAAAAAGAGCTTAAAGCGGAAGATATCCCGAACAAAACGGATGAATTCAAAAAACGCATTCAAAACGGCGAACCGCCGGATGAACTTCTGCCGGAAGCTTTTGCCCTCGTAAAATTCGCATGCCGTAAAATGATCGGCAGAAAATATCAAGTCAGAAGCCACGAAGTCACATGGGACATGGTCCCCTTTGACGTGCAAATAACAGGAGGCATCATCCTTCATCAAGGCAAAATCGCCGAGATGAAAACCGGTGAAGGTAAAACTCTCGTATGCACAATGCCAATCTATCTTAACGCCCTAACCGGCAAAGGTGTCCACGTCGTCACTGTAAACAGTTACTTGGCAAACAGAGATGCCGAATGGATGGGCGAACTTTACAGATTCCTGGGATTAACAGTCGGAGTCATCGAACACGAACAACCCCACGAAGACAAGAAAAAAGCTTACGCTTGCGATGTCACCTACGGCACCAATAACGAATTCGGCTTCGACTACCTTCGAGACAATATGGCAAGAACCTTGGACAGATGTGTTCAAAGGGAACTTCACTACGCGATCGTGGACGAAGTCGACTCAATTCTTATAGATGAAGCAAGAACTCCGCTCATAATCTCAGCTCCGGCAGAAGAGTCTACAAGTAAATACAAAAAATACGCCAGCTTAATCCCGCAACTCAAAGAAAACACTGATTACAACATAGATGAAAAAATCAAAACCGCCATCCTCACCGAAGACGGCATCAAAAAAATGGAAGGACTTCTCGGAATGGAAAATATTTATACCGAAGGAGGATTTCAAGAGGTAAATCACATCGAACAAGCACTCAAAGCCCACACGGTCTACAAAAAAGATATAGACTACATGGTGAAAGATGGCGAAGTGATAATCGTTGACGCGTTCACGGGCAGATTGATGCCGGGACGCAGATACTCTTCCGGCCTCCACCAAGCCATCGAAGCGAAAGAAGAAGTCGAGGTTAAACGTGAGAGTAAGACGCTCGCGACAATAACTTTCCAGAATTATTTCAGAATGTATAAAAAACTCGCCGGCATGACAGGCACGGCGATGACGGAAGCAGAAGAGTTCGCGGCAATTTACAACTTGGACACAATTTCAATCCCCACAAACAAACCCATTGTCAGAATAGATGAATCCGACGCGATTTACAAAAATCTCAAAGGCAAATATCAAGCGATCGTCGAAAAAACAAAAGAGCTTTATCAGAAAAATCAGCCTGTTTTGATAGGTACGGTTTCGATTGAAAAATCTGAAATGCTTTCAAGACTGCTAAAGCTCCATGCAGTTCCACACAAAGTTCTCAACGCCAAATACCACGAACAAGAAGCCGAAATAGTGTCAAAAGCGGGCCAAAAAGGAGCCGTCACGATCGCAACCAACATGGCGGGTCGCGGAACCGACATCAAGCTCGGCGAAGGAGTCGTTGAACTCGGCGGACTTTATATCATGGGCACGGAAAGGCACGAATCACGTCGAATCGATAATCAGTTAAGAGGCCGCGCAGGCCGTCAAGGAGACCCGGGCAAGACGCAATTTTACGTTTCAATGGAAGACGATTTAATGCGCTTATTCGGAGCCGAAGGCATCAAGAAAATGATGGAATTCTTACGAGTCCCGGACGATATGGTTATCCAAAACGGCAGAATTTCAAAATCGATAGAAGGCGCTCAAAAAGCCGTCGAAGGCAAACATTTCGACATCAGAAAACACTTGGTCGAATACGACGACATCATGAACAAACACAGAGAGATAATGTATCGAAAGCGCAGAAAACTCCTCGAATCCGAAGATACCTACAACGAACTTTTGATTTTATTTGAAAAAGAGGTGGAAAACATCGTCATGACCCAGGCACAAAGCGCAGAAGTTCGCAAAAAAGGTATCAAATTCGATTACAAAGAAATGATCGAAACCATCAATGCAATTCACAAGGACCAACACAAACCGCTATTACTTTCGCAAATAGAAAATATCGAAGACGAAGAAATGTTAATCGATATTCTTAAAAACTACCTGATTTCCGAATACAAAGAACGCGAAAAAGAGGTCCCCGATTGGAATGAAAAAGACGGCTCGAAAATCCTCCGCCAAGCCGAAAAATCGATCTATTTCCGCGTCATAGACACCCTCTGGATGCAACACATAGACGAAATGGCGCATTTGCGTGACAACGTCGCTCTCCGAAGCTACGGCCAACGAGATCCTCTTGTCGAATACAAATCCGAAGGCTATAAATTTTTCGGCGAACTTCAAAAAAACATCCAGAAAACCACCGTCAACACCCTCTTCAAGATCAGAGTCCGCCCGCAAGAGCAACAAGTCGTGAAAGCCGACGAACCCAAAGCGATGAAAACCAACGAAGACCAAATCGAAAGTGTTATGGGAGGAAAATCGGTGAGCCGAAACACCTACGACACATCACAACCAAAAGCGGGAAGAAATGACCCGTGCCCATGCGGAAGCGAAAAGAAATATAAGAAGTGTTGCGGGAAATAGCGAGAATTTCGTACTAGGGGAATTTCACCCGTTCCTACTCAATCTTATCCAAAAATATATCCCTCGGCTTCGCCCCGTTCGCCGGTCCGATCGCACCATTTTCTTCCAATAAATCTATCAAGCGAGACGCCCTCGCGTAACCAACCCTCAAATACCTTTGCAACGCCGAAGCAGAAGCTTTTCGCGATCTCTTTATACAATCAAGAGCCTCTATATACATCGGATCATCGGCACCGCCGGACTCGGCAAGCAACCTGCTATCAGGTATTCCAACCATACTCTGACCGGCAGTTTGAGCCGAAGTGATCGTATCGTCATAAGACGGATCATAGCCGATTTTAATTTTATTCGTGACTCTCTCAATCTCTTTCGAACCGACATAAACACCTTGCACTCTTTGCGGCTTCCCTGTCGTACCCGACAAATACAACATGTCTCCGTGACCAAGAAGATCTTCCGCTCCGATCCCATCAAGTATGGTTCTGGAATCTATCGAAGAAGCGACGGTAAACGCGATTCTCGCCGGAATATTCGCCTTAATCAAACCGGTAATTACATCAACGGAAGGCCTTTGAGTGGCTATCAAAAGATGTATACCGACGGCGCGAGCCATTTGCGCAATTCTACAAATCGAAGCCTCAACCTCTTGTTTCGCCGCCATCATCATATCCGCCAACTCGTCTATGACTATCACGATTTTCGGCATCTTCTCGTGAACCTTCGGATCGGCATTGTAATCATCTATACTTCTATGTCTCGCTTCGGCGCAAACCTTATACCTTCGCGTCATTTCCGCAACAGCCCAACGAAGAGCGGTGGCCGCCTTATCCGGTTCGACTATAACAGGAGTTAAAAGATGCGGGATACCATTATAATTGGTCAACTCAACCCTTTTCGGATCCACCATTATAAGCCTCAAATCTCTCGGAGAATTGTTATACAAAAAAGACATCAGAAAAGTATTCATGCAAACCGACTTACCCGATCCAGTCGCACCGGCAACAAGCAAATGCGGCATTTTGGCCAAATCCGCAATGATCGGTTTACCGCTTACGCTTCTGCCCAAAGGCAATTTCAACTTCCCAAGAACAGCCTTATATTCGGGCGTATCCATAACCTCGCGCAATCTAACGGTAGCCCTCTCTATATTCGGGACTTCTATACCGACAAGAGCTTTCCCCGGAATCGGCGCTTCGATACGAACCGAAGGAGCGGCAAGCGCCATCGCCATATCGTTTTTCAAAGCTGTAATTTTCGACAATTTCACTCCGTCGCTCGGTTTCAAAGAGTACTGAACAACCGTCGGCCCGACATGCACGTCGTGCATCGCAACTCTGATACCAAACTGCTCGAGTTTATTCTTGATTTTTTCCGCATTATCTTTCAAAACTGCTTGATCCAACGCGATATTATCAATAGTCGCATCCAACCAGCCCAAATCGGGAAACGCATATTCAAACTCCTCTTCCTCTTTCGCCTCAAGCTTCACATCTTCCTTCAAATCCTCCGCCTTCACCTCTCTCAAAGAAACTGTTTCTTCCCTCACCGACTCTTTTTCCTCAACCGCAATCTGTTCCGGCTTAACTATGTTTATTTTATTCACATCAAAATCATCAAAATAATCTTCATCCTCCTCTTCAACTTCCTCTTTCTTCACTTTCTTTTCTTCCTTCTTAAAAAGTCCGACAATTTCCATTAAAGAGACATCAAAAATCAATAAAACCGACACTATCATCATCGCCATGAAAACCACATAACTACCTGCGATTCCAAACACCGACATTGAAATAAAACTACCGACAAAACCGATATAACCTCCATATTCACCCGCCTTGGCAACTTCGTAAACATCTTCCGACGGAACGGATAAATGTATCGTCCCCAAAACCGAAACCATCATAAGCATCATTCCGAGCCATCTCGCAATCCCGAAACTGATTTTTTTTGAAAAAAATTCAAAAACCGACATCATAATCAACAGCACGGGAACGGCAAAAATCCCCCACCCGAAAACCGGATCCAAAAACGCAATCCACAACTGCCCGACAAAACCCAAATTTCCCCTTATGCTCAAAATCGTCAAAATCCCTATTGTAAGATAAAAAACCGCCCAGATATCTTTCATAACATGAGCTTCAACGTCGAGGCTCAAATTCTGCCCTCGAAGTTTTCTCCTATAACTGGTTTTAAGTTTTCTTCTCCTTGCCATATCGGAAAGGATTTTACCACTCTGAAACTTGAAAACGCAATCCCGCACTGATAATCTGAACTTTGAACTTTTCTCTAAACTCTAAGTTGTATGATAAAAACTCGCTTTGCCCCATCCCCAACCGGATTACTTCATGTGGGAGGATTAAGAACCGCCTTGTATTCATACCTGTTCGCACGCCAAAACAAAGGCGAATTTGTCTTGCGTATTGAAGACACCGATCAAAAAAGATATGTCGAAGGCGCGGTTGAAAATTTGTTAAGAACTTTAAAATGGTTTGGGATCGAATACGACGAAGGCCCGTATTTTCAATCAAAACGAACCGAAATATACAAAAAACACGCCGAAGCGCTCCTTGAAAAAGGGCACGCCTACAAATGCTTCTGCACGGAAGAACGACTGACGAAAATGCGCGAAGACCAAATCGCGAAAAAAAGAGCCCCCATGTACGACAGAGCATGCCTCAAACTGACACCCGAAGAAATCGAGAAGAAAATCTCGGCGGAAGAACCTTTCGTAATCAGGCAAAAAATGCCAAGTGGCGGCACCATTAAGTTCAAAGATCTGGTCCGAGGCGACATGGAGTTTGATCCGAAAACGGTTGACGATCAAGTACTTATAAAATCGGACGGATTCCCGACTTACCATCTGGCAAACGTGGTTGACGATCATCTGATGGGCATAACTCACGTAATCAGAGGCGAAGAGTGGCTCCCTTCTACGCCGAAACACATCGCCTTATACAACGCTTTCGGCTGGAACCCGCCAACATTCGCTCACCTTCCGCTACTCCTGAATCCGGACAAAACCAAACTGTCAAAACGCCAAGGGGATGTTGCCGCAGAAGATTACATGATAAAAGGATATTTGAAAGAAGCTATCATCAATTTCATCGCGCTTCTCGGCTGGAACCCGGGAACAACGGAAGAGTTTTTCTCTCTTGAAGATTTAATTAAAAAATTCTCAATAGAACGAGTTCAAAAAGCGGGAGCGGTCTTTAATCTGGAAAAACTGGATTGGCTCAATGGTCACTATTTAAGATCAAAAACTCCCGAAGACCTTGCGAAACTGATCCTGCCAAGATTGCAAACCAAATGGTTCGAAGAGACCGCTTTCGCGGATATCGAAGAAAAAAACTTCGACGACCCCGACGAAAAAACGATATATTTTCTTAAAGCCGTAAAAACCATCCAAACACGCCTGAAAACACTGGCAGAGGCTCCCGACATGCTGAAATTCTTCTTGATAGAAGAACCGCCCTTCGACCTCGCCTTGCTCCTCAATGAAAAAATGAAGGTTGATAAAGAAACGGCAACCAAAGCATTGGAAGAAAGCAAAAAAGATTTGGCGACATTAACAGAGTTCACTTTGCAACAAGTTCAAGAAACCCTAACAGGGACCATAAAACGACTGGGCTTAAAAAACGGCCAAGTCCTCTGGCCTCTAAGAGTCGCACTGACAGGAGAGCAATACTCCCCGGGAACATTCGAAGTAATAGAAAGCCTCGGCAAAGAACGAACTATGAAAAGAATAGACCTCTGCCTGGACAAATTACAGTAGAAATGGTAAAATATTGTATTAAAAATAATACAAAAACACCATGGCGGAAGAATCAGCGCAACCAATAGAACAACCCATTAACAATAACTACGAGGAACCAGAATCCCGTGAAAAGGGCAAAAAAACTGACGAACTCGACACCATATTAAGAGGTGCGGATGCTCTTGAAAAAATCGCGAAAGATCATCCCTCTGCGGCAGACGGAGCATACGCGAATTTCATGTTGGGAATATACAGAACGGAAGCTTGGCATAAGGTAGAAGACGGATGGAATAAAACGCCGGACAACATAAAAGCCCTTATGATCAGCAGGTGGGCGAAATACCTCCCGCTCGGTCCGTTATCGGCCGCCCCGGAAGGTATAAGATTCTTGGTTGAAGCGGGACTTTTAGAAGCACCGAAAGACACAAGCGCGGAACAAATAGGAGAAGAATCGTTAAAAGACACAAAAATCATGGCGCTCATAGCCACCGCGATAGTTGCAATATTTGCACCGGAAGCAATCTTGAAAATAGCAAAATTGTTACCAAAACTCATGGCGATAAGCAAATTGCGAAAAACTCTTAACGAAAGCTCGAGAACCGCAATCTCAAAAGAACGAATTTCCGGGAAAGAAATTGACCGATTAAGACAAGAAATTGCGCAAAAAATCACAACAAACAACAACGAACATTTCGCAAGCAAAGCCGCATAATAACGCTTGAACTTTACGGCTCGAATCCACTATACTGTGGGCGTCTATAATGCCCATTTATGTTATACGGCGAATTCCGATCACTTGTGGAACAGTTGATAAGGGAAGTTACATGCCCCTCGTGTAAAAGCAAACACGGCGAAGCGGATATGACGATTTTGGGGTCTTTTAAAGATGAAATTTATCTTCATATCAAGTGCCCGAAATGCAATACGCAATCACTTGTAAACGCAGCGATCAACAGGTATCGCGAACTTCGCAAACATCAAGGATTGAAAATTCGCAATCTCGGCGATAAAGTCGGTCCGATAACTCAAGAAGAGGTTACCGGAATCCACAATTTTCTTGAAAATTTCGACGGTGATTTTAAAAAACTTTTTTCACAACAAAGATGAAAAACAAAATTGCAATTCTGCTCGCATCGAGCATCCTGTTCATTACCGGCTGTAACGCGGAGAACAACCTGGCGAACTTCTTCGGCACAATCACGAAAGAGGCCACCGAAGGTTACGAAAACGTAAAAAGCGAAGTGGAGACAAAAACGAACGCAATAGAAGAAAAATACAACGAAATCAACCAAGCCGCGGAAGATCTGGGAGACGCCGCCGACGCAATCGGCACGGCAATAGACAGCATCCAGCAAATAAACGAATCACCGAAAATCACCGAAACGACCGAAGAATCCGCCATCCAATGAAATTTCTCACCTCTCTCCACAATCACACAAGCTCGGATCCTCACGACCCAATAACATATTCGGATAAAGAGTTGATAAATCATGCCGCCAAAAAAGGCGTGAAAGTTTTGGCGATAACATGCCACAACCATTACGTCGGATCGGAAGAACTGACAAATTACGCCCGAGGAAAAGGCATCTTGCTGATTCACGGAACGGAACAGTCGGTAACACCGACAAGACACGTCGTAATTCTTAACGCAACGAAGTCCGCCGAGAACATTCATACTTTCGCCGCACTGCGAACATACAAAAAAGAGTACTCCGACTGTTTCATACTTTCGGCCCACACCTATTTTCCCGGACTCAATATGTTTAACGACCTCGTACAAAAAAACATAGACTGCTTCGACGGGATAGAATGCTCGTGGTGGTACTCCAAGCTTATAAATTTCAACAAACGCGGACAAGCTTTGGCGAAAAAACACAACCTCCCTTTCATCGGAACATCGGATACTCATTCTTTGAAAAACTTCGGCAAAACACACTGTGAAATATATGCGAAAAAACTTGAATTGAAAGCGATTTTGAAAGCTTTAAAACAAGGAAATATAAAAAATCTGACCGTGCCGATCCCGACTTGGGAGATGCTGATACTTATGCCTTTCATTGTAATCCGAGACAAAACTTGGCTTCTGAAAGAAAGCTTGATTAAAAAATTTAAAGGGCTAAAATCAACGGGAGAACAGGTCGTCGAAAAATGAAATTTGAGGACGACCCTAAACAAACAAAAAATGCGAAAATTCATAGCCGACATTAAAGCTCGCGCAAAAAGAAAACCCGGCAAAATTGTATTTCCCGAAGCCGCGATGGATGATCGCATAATTCTTGCAACCAAAAAAATTTTAAGACAGAAACTCGCAAAACCGATTCTGATCGGCAAAGAAATCGAGATACTGAAACGAGCGAAAAAATTGGGAGTAAAACTCGACCTTAAACGAGTTCAACTTATCGATCCGGAAGACTCCCCTCTCACAACAAAATACGTCAAAGAATTCATAAAACTTCGAGGCGGAGAAGAAAGAGAAGCCTGGAAAACGGTAATCAAGCCGAACTATTTCGCAACAATGATGGTTCACATGGAAGATGCGGACGGAATGGTTTCGGGAACATTTTACACAACGGCGGAAAAAGTAAGACCCGCGCTCCAAATCATCAAAACCAAAGAGAAATTCCATAAGGTTTCCGGATTTTTCTTCATGATGCTGGAAAAAAGACTCCTTTTATTCGCAGATTGCGCGATCAACATCGAACCTAACTCGCACGACCTCGCACACATCGCACTCGACACGGCGAAAACGGCTGAAGACTTTGGCATCAAACCGAAAGTCGCCATGCTTTCATTCTCGACAAACAGATCGGCGGACCATCCTTTCGTAGACAAAGTCAGAGAGGCGGTAGCACTCGCGAAATACGAAGAACCGAAACTCGTAATAGACGGCGAGATGCAAGTTGACGCCGCAATCATCCCCGAAATTTGCGCGAAAAAATTTCCAAGCTCAAAACTGAAAGGCAACGCGAACGTTCTCATATTCCCCGATCTCCAATCCGGCAACATCGCATACAAATTAATGGAACGACTCGGAGGCTACACGGCGATCGGCCCGGTTTTGCAAGGTCTGAAAAAACCGATGAACGACGTTTCCCGAGGATGCAAAGTCGAAGACATTGTAAACATTACGGCGATAACTTCACTTCAAACCCAAAAATAAAATGTACATACTTACATTAAACGCGGGATCTTCCTCTTTGAAAATTCAACTGATAGACCCCAAGAAATGGAAAGTCCTATATAAAGGGCATGCGGATGGAATCGGTCTTCCTTTTTGCGAATATAAAAGCTCTCACGGCTGTTGCGATACGCCCGGCATCAAGAAACACGAACAAGCGCTAAATTTTTGCATTAAAAAAATGCTTGAAAGCAAAGTGATAAAAGACCTCTCCGAAATAAAAGCTGTCGGTCACAGAATCGTACACGGCGGAGAAAAATATAAAACGGCAACAAAAATCACAACTAAAATTTCGCGATATTCGACACCGCTTTTCATCAAACAATGGAAGAGAAAGCTTATCTCTACGGTCTCCCGACAAGTTTTTATGAAAAATACGGCATAAGACGCTACGGCTTTCACGGCACGAGCCACAAATATGTCGCCGGCGAAACCATAAAATACCTGGGAGCGAAAAAAGCCCGCCACTTGATCACCTGTCATCTGGGCAACGGCGCATCGATCACCGCAATCAAAGACGGAAAAGTTATAGACACCTCTATGGGATTCACCCCATTGGAAGGAGTTGTTATGGGAACAAGGTGCGGAGATCTCGACCCGGCAATAATTTTATTCTTGATAGAAAAATGCGGGATAAAACCTGCGACGATAGACGGAATTCTCAATTATGAATCCGGCTTAAAAGGCCTCTACGGAAAATCCGACGTAAGAGAACTTCGCGACGCGTGGTTCAACAAGCATGACAAAAAAGCCAAACTGGCGCTGGATATTTATTGCTACAAAATCGCGAAATATTTGGGATCATACTTGGTCGCCCTCGGTCAACTCGACGCGCTTGTTTTCACGGGAGGAGTCGGTGAAAACGCATGGTACGTCCGCAAATGGATTTGCGATTATTTGAAAATCGAACTCAACGCGAAAAAGAACAAAAAAACCGAATATCCTCTCTCGAAAATCGCCAAAATCAACTCGGGCAAGCCTATCGTACTCGTCATCCCGACAAACGAAGAACTTCAAATCGCGAAAGAAAGTTGGGAACTAATCGTCGGAAAATAAAACGCGGGAGGCACAATATCAATTATTATCTTCCGATCTTCCTCCCCCGCCACGACGGGCCATCGTTTGCAAGGCATCTATTATTGGAACAAGCGGCACTTTCGGAACGGTATCATCATCGGGAGGCATCGCATTCGCCGCCATCGCACGAATTCTCGCGAATTTTTCAGTCATATCCCAATGCTGAGGTACGGCATCGGAAACTCTAGGCACTCTGCATCTTGCGAACTCCTCGGCACGATGCCGAGCAATGCTCTCGTCTATCAAGCGATTCATCTCACGCAAATATGCATCAAGTCTCTCATACTCTTCTGTCATATCCCAACACTGAACTCTGGGTCGCTCCGGCAACGGAACCGACTGTATAGCGACATCGGACCGCTCTTGCGGAACCTGGCTCTCTTTATCGTCATCAATACCACGCGTTGCTTCGGCAGACATCGCACGAATTCTCGCAAAGTTCCCGGTCATATCCCAATGCCGAGGCACCGGCACGTCTCCGTTTACCACATGCTCAACCGCTCTACGAAGAGCGACAAACCACGATTGCCGAACCAACCATGCACCGACAAACTGCAAAAATGCGGGGAATTTCCCGACAAGAGGTTCGCGATTTCCATCAAGCCTTTTCATATTTCTTAAAATTAAATTAATTCGTCGCAAAACAAAAACATCTCCGCGCCAACACCGTCCTGCTCATAGGCGTAAACCGATTTGTACGCGGTCATCCTTATACCATCTTCGGGTAAATTACCGCGATCAACCAAGGGCAGGAGTACGGGCCCTCCAAACGCAGATTGCACCATCATGGTCGGCATGACGCCATTCCACCCGCCTCGCACCACTCTCACAATCCCATTTGAGCTCTTACCCGGGGAAGCTTCGAGTATCTGAAAATACGAAGAGAAAGGTTGCGCTCGGCCATCTTTCGAAACACCTCTCATCAGTACGGATACGGTCTGCCTTCCTTCACGTCGCGCAAGCAAACCTTTGATAACGGGATAAATCCTACTCGCTTCTTGAAAAGCATCATCGGGCGATTTTATCCCGAGAGGAACGGTAACTTTTAAAGCTCTCCCCTGCTCAACGAGAGTTTCAATGGTAGAACCTGGATTTTGCATCAACATCAAAAGAGTCAAATTTCTAGGCAACCCTATCTCGAAAAAATCCTCATGCAAATCGTCAAAAAGGGTGCCATCGATCTGGAAACCATAATCCGCCGCATTAAATTCTTCGGCATTATCGGCGGGAGAAATCGGTCCTTTAATTTTAAAAATACCCGCATCCCGAATATAATCACATGCCATTCTAACCGGGGACTTGGGTTCTTTCCTCATCAACCTATATCTATCTCCGCGCCTAAGATCGATCTCTTCAACACCCATACGTTTTAATTCTAAAACACGCCCAACCAATCCGTCCGTATCCCGAACGCTCATCGGATCATCCAAACGAGGACTTCTGACCGTATGAGAATTATCTTCATTGGCAACAGAGAGATTCTCACACTCATGCCTCAGCCACTCTTCAACCTGTCCCCTAGACTCAAGCGCCACCATAACCGCCGGATCGTTTCTAACCAACAGCCTGCTTTGACCCATGGGTTCAAACGACGGCTCAATCCCACCGGCCCTGATAATACCCCTAGGCTCATCCTCTTCGAGAAGATATTCGGACACCATATAGGTCAATCTATCACATATACCCTCGACATCTCTCTCTATTCTCCCGGATTCGCTCATATTTTATTTCATTTAAAACTTGGGGGAAATCATAACATACACACCTTAAGAATCAAACTTGAATTCAACCCCCGAAATGTTAAGCTATTTAAAACTAATAGCTACACAAAATGGCTCAACGCATAAAAAATCTTCTCCCAAAAAACCCGGATAAGAAATTTAAAATTCCCGATATCCATAAAAAATTTCATCCCGGAAATTGGCAAGTGGATGTGGATTTAAGAGATTTTATTCAGAAAAATTACAAACCTTACACGGGTGGAAAAGATTTCCTCGCACCCCCAACCAAGAAAACGCTAAAAGTTTTCAAACAAGTAAAAAAACTGCTGAGAACTGAATTTAAAAGAGACGGAATCTACGGCATAGACACAAAAATCCCCTCAACAATCACAAGTCACGGACCCGGCTACATAGACCGCCGCAACGAATCAATCGTCGGACTTCAAACCGACATCCCACTCGTAAGAGCGATCAAACCGAAAGGCGGAGTCCAACTCATAGACTCGACATGCGAATCTTTCGGCTATCATCTCGATCCGAAAGTAAAAGACCTCTACACAAACGTAATCAAAAACCACAACGACGCAGTTTTCGACATTTACTACGGCTGGAAAGAGTTTTTCACACCCGAAACGCACAAATTATTCAGATCAAAAGGCATAATCACCGGCCTCCCCGACAACTACGGCAGAGGAAGAATAATCGGCGACTACAGACGCGTTGCGCTTTACGGAATAGACAGACTCGTCGCGGAAAAACAGGAAGAGCTGAACGAACAATGCACCTACATGAACGAAGAAAACATGTTGCTCCGCGAAGAGGCACACAAGCAGATCGTCGCTCTGCAAGAAATAAAAGAGATGGCGGCAACTTATAACTTCGATATAAGCCGACCGGCGGAAGACACCAAAGAAGCGATTCAATGGTTATACTTCGGATATTTGGCTTCCGTGAAAGAACAAGACGGCGCCGCGATGAGCATGGGCAGAATAGATGCATTTATAGACATTTACGCAGAAAAAGATTTGCGCAGAGGCAAATACACCGAATCCGAAATACAACAATTCGTAGATGATTTTGTAATAAAATTAAGACTCGTGAGGCACCTACGCGCACCCGAATACAACGACCTTTTCGCGGGAGATCCGACTTGGGTCACATGCGTGCTCGGCGGCATAGGCAAAGATGGCAGAACTCTGGTTACAAAAACCGCTTTTCGCTTCTTACGCACTCTCGAAAATCTCGGCCCGTCTCCGGAACCGAACTTAACAATTCTTTGGTCTCAAAATCTGCCTGAGAAATTCAAAAATTACGCTTGCGAAGTTTCAGTCGAATCAAGCTCGATCCAATTCGAAAATGACAAACTTATGCGCCCGATACACGGCGACGATTATGGAATCGCCTGTTGCGTCTCCGCAATGACTATCGGCAAACAAATGCAATTTTTCGGAGCACGTTGCAACCTCCCAAAACTGCTTCTATTAGCCGTAAATCAAGGTCGCGACGAAATGGACGGAGAGTTAATGGTCGAGGGAGTCCCGAAACTGAAACATCAAAAACCTCTCGACTATCGCGAAGTAAAAAAAGAGTTTTTCAAACTGATGGATTGGCTTTGCAGAAAATACGTGGAGACCATGAACATCATTCATTACTGCCACGACAAATACAATTACGAATCCGCCGAAATGGCGCTGCATGATTTGAAAATCCACAGATTCATGGCATTCGGAGTCGCCGGAATTTCAATCGTTATAGACAGTTTGTCGGCAATCAAAAACGCGAAAGTTTATCCAATCCGAGATGCAAAAGGCATCGCCAAAGATTTCAAAATAGTCGGCGAGTATCCGGCATTCGGAAACGACCTCCAAGAAGTTGATAAAATCGGCGAAGAGGTTGTAAAACACTTCATAACCTGCTTAAGAAAATATCCGGCCTACAGAAACGCCGAACACACTCTTTCCCTCCTGACAATCACCGCAAACGTCGTATACGGTCATCACACCGGCTCAACACCAGACGGCAGACGACGGCATTTCAAACACATTCTCAATCACACCATCAACTCTCGGCAAAAACAACACCCAAAGAGTAGAAAACCTGCGAGGCATGCTCGATGGATATTTCAGCAAAAACGGATTTCATTTGAACGTAAACGTACTCAACAAAGAAACACTGCAAGACGCAATGAAACACCCGGAAAAATATCCTCAATTAACAATTCGCGTCTCCGGTTACGCCGTAAATTTCATCAAGCTGACAAAAGAACAACAGCAAGAAGTTATTTCGAGAACGTTTCATAAAAATTTCTAACAAGAAAATGACTATCAAGGGTAAAATTCACTCCTTCGAAACCTTCGGCACCCTCGACGGCCCGGGCATCAGATTCGTAATTTTCATGGAAGGTTGCCCGCTTCGCTGCCTTTATTGTCACAACGTCGACATGCTCGACATGAAAGATTACAAAGATATGACGCCTGAACAACTTTTCAAAAAAATCATCCCATATAAAACATACTTTCAATCCTCGGGAGGCGGCGTCACTCTCTCGGGCGGCGATCCGATCATGCAACCCAATTTCGTTGTGAAATTTTTCACACTTTGTAAACAAGAAGGCATTCATACGACAATCGACACGTCTTGTTTCACAACCAAAGAAACACTCGACAGGTTGATTCCGGTCACCGATCTTTGGATGATCAGCCTCAAACATTTCAACGAAACAAAACATCTGAAACTAACCGGCCAGTCAAACAAACCGATACTCGAAAATATCCGCTACTTAAGCAAGAAAAAGGCAAACATCAGATTCAGATACATGGTCTTGCCCGGCTGGACCGACACTTTTTTCAACTTGAGGGCTTTGAAAAAATTCTTGAAAACCGTACGCTTCAAACTGATCGAACTTCTCCCCTACCACACGCACGGAATTTATAAATGGGAACACCTCGGCCTCAAATACAAACTTAAAGGGACGAAGCCACCATCCGAAAATTCGATTCGGAAAATCAAAAAAATGCTGGAAAAAGAAGGATGGAAAGTGATGATAAACGAATAAAATCCTGCTTCCAATTCAAAAATCCATCTGCTAAACTGTGGGTAAATTTATCGTACAAAAAAACAAAAACAAATAACAAAAACCACATGCTCAAACTCATCCCCGATCGTATAGAAATCAGGAGTGGCAAGCAGTACATCGTGCTTCTCAACAATCGCACGGCACACATGCTCGACCTTCACATCGGCGATCGCGTAAGAGTTAAAAACGGCAAATACGAACTCACGGCAATGCTTCAAATTTCCGAAGAAGGATTTTTGGACGATCACATCGGCTTATACATGGAAGCATGGAAAGAGCTCCGAGCAAAAAGAGGCCAGAGGCGACATCGAAATGACCTACTTCGTATCCGGATGTTATATCCACGGACTTAACAACACCGAAACCGCCGCACTGACAAAATCAATCGTTAAACACGGCTCAAAACTCGACTTCGGAAACAAACTTGTCGTCGACAAACATTGCATCGGAGGAGTCCCCGGCAACCGAACAACTCTAATCGTCGTACCAATCGTAACGGCGGCAGGACTTTTGATGCCAAAAACTTCGTCTCGAGCAATAACAAGCCCGGCGGGAACGGCCGACACAATGGAAGTTCTTGCAAACGTAACTGTCGACGCTCCAAAATTACAAAAAATCGCGGGGAAAATCGGCGGATTCATGACTTGGGGAGGCGGAGTCGATTTGGCGGCCGCGGACGACCACATGATAAGAGTCAGACATCCTCTTTCTCTCGACCCGGAAGGCATGCTCCTCGCCTCAATAATGGCAAAAAAACATTCCGTCGGCGCAAAAAGATGCTTGATCGATATCCCAATCGGCCCCCAAGTAAAAATCACGAGCCTCAAACACGCTAAACATCTAAAAGACAGATTTATAAAAATCGGAAAAATGTTAGGTATGAAAGTTAAAGTTGTTTTCTCCGACGGCTCACAACCGATCGGCGATGGCATCGGCCCTTTGCTTGAAGCGCAAGATGTCATGAAAGTTCTTCGAAACGAACCCGATGCACCGCAAGATTTGAAAGAGAAAGCTTTATACATGGCCGGACTTCTCCTAGAAATGGGCGGAAAAGCGATCATGGGATTCGGCTACAGAAAAGCCAAAAAAATTCTCAAAAGCGGCATGGCTCTTCAACAAATGGAAAGAATCATTGAAGCCCAAGGCAAAAAACGCATGCCTCCAAACGCCAGATTGGTTTATCAAGTTAAAACAGGTAAGGACGGCAAAATAACTCACATCGACAACAAAATTTTATCGAAACTCGCACGCGTTGCCGGAGCACCACTCGACCCGGCAGGAGGACTTTTACTCAAGAAAAAACTCGACGACAAAGTTAAAAAAGGTGAGACGTTATTCGAAATCCACTCGAACAACGAAGATCGCATGCGCTTGGCAAAAGAGATTTCACAAAAAGAACGTGCGTACATAATAAAATAATATGCAATCTTTCAACTCGATAGTAAAAGATATCAAGGATTTAAAAATCCAAGGTGCAACCTCTATCGCAGTATCGGCCGTAAAAGCTTTTGAACTCGAATTAAAAGCGAAAAAATCCCACAACGAACTTCTCAAATCCGCCCAGAAACTCATAAAGGCTCGTACCACCGAACCGGCACTTAGAAACGCACTCACCTACTGCCTTTCAAATTACAAAACAGATCCGAACATCACAAAAAAGGCGGCAAAACACTTCGAAGATTCAAAAAAATCCATCATAGAAATCGGCGCAAAAAGAATTAAAAGCGGCATGACAATCTACACTCACTGTCACTCTTCGACAGTCGAAAAAATAATTATCGAAGCCCACAAACAAGGTAAAAAAGTCCGCGTCCACAACACCGAAACTCGCCCGAAATTCCAAGGCAGGATCACTGCCACCAACATCGCCAAAGCGAAAATCCCCATAGAACATTTCGTAGACTCCGCAGCAATCGAAGCCATCCGCGGATCAGATTTATTTCTGTTCGGCTGTGACGCAATCACTTCCGACGGCAGAATTGTAAACAAAATCGGCACCGCGCTCATGCTCGAAATCGCCCAGAAATTTTCCGTTCCTTCTTACTCATGCACCGACCTCTGGAAATTCGATCCCGACACGCTCGGTGGCAAAGACGAAGAGATCGAACAACGAAGTGCAAAAGAAGTTTGGGATCGCGCACCGAAAGGGATCAAAATCCACAATCCGGCTTTCGAAATCTGCTCCCCCGACAAAATCACCGGGATAATTTGTGAACTCGGAGTTTTCAAACCGGAAACAATCCTCGAAGAAATAAGAAACGCCTACCCCTGGATTCTTAAATAATCTTATGCGCCCCCACAAAAGGAAAAACAAAAGCTACATTAAAACCACCGACAAAGATCTCACCACGGAAGATCACAAATTCATAAAACAACTCCTCTCTCTCCAGCAAAAATCCACCTGTCTCCGCGCAAAAGTTGGCTCGATAATCGTAGACAAAAAAGGCAAAATTATCGCCAAGACAACCAACTCTTTTCATCCAATATACGATTGCTCAAAAATAGGATGCATTCGTGACATACACAAAATCCCCTCCGGCACACGCAGAGAATTTTGTTATGGACTTTGCGCCGAACAATACGCATTCACCGAACTCGCAAAAAAAGGACTCTCGTGTGAAGACGGAACCATCTACGTCACCTCTCACCCATGCAGGATTTGCGAATCAATGATCGCCGAAAGCGGAATCAAGCGCGTTATATTTATTAAAGGTTATCCGGACATCATCCCCGAATACGACATTCTCCCCGACTATGGAGTAGAGGTGATACACGCGAAATGCTACACGGATACGAAACCACACACGATATAGAGAATAAAACAATAATGTGAAAATATCTGCAACGCTAAACGGGGCTTATTGAATTTGCTTTGTGAACGACTTCGCAGTGCTCCCGTCCCGCTTAGCGGGACGGGAAACGAGGACTTAGTGAACAAATAAGAGCTACCGATTTATTTTGTTCTGCGAACGACTCCGCAGAGCGGACACCTAAAAGGAACTACATTAAGAAACCGCTCGAGGACCTAGTGAGCAGAACAAAATAAATCAGTACGAGTAGTACCAAACCTGCGTATCCGTCACCAAATACATCCTGTTTTCATTCTGCGCGACATAAATGTCTCTCAAATTATCCAACCCCTCAAACACATATTTGGTTGAATAAACCAAATCGCCGTCTTTCGAATCTTTGTTGAAAACGAGTACGCTGTTATTCGCAGGATCGAGAACGTAAACCTGATTGCTTTCGAACGCGGTATAAATCTTATCCGCACCTTCGAATCCGCTGAGCGGAGCTCTTTCCAAGTTGTACTCTTCAGGAGAACCGCTAACCAATTTCAAAATCGTACCATCGCTGTTAAGAACCCAAATCGAACCGTCGATCGCCATTGAAACGGCTTTGCTCAAATCAACATCTTCGGAAAGAACATAAGCTTCCGCCCCGCCATAAGAGTCCCTTTCTCTATAATATTTCCAAATTTGTTCGCCTGCGGAATCCAAAATATAAAGTTTGCTCGAATAAGGATCCGTGTCAACGCCAAGCTGGAAATCACCATCTGACGTATCCATGAAATTGAAATCCGTCCCGTTATATTCGATAATATCGCCATCTTGCGTGTAGAACAAAATAGTATCTTGATCCTCAAAATAAGCTCCGGAAATAACAACCTCTTCGTCATCAATGGTCAAAGGATCCTTCACTTCACCCAAAACGATTTCATACAAACCGTTATACTCATAAACATACAAGCTGTCGTTATAAGGAACTATACCCAAAGCGCTCACCGTAGACCTTTTCTCGGATAAATCGGCAAGCAAAGTCGCATCGGCAACCCTGATAACATTGTCCAAATAATCTCTCTGTTCCTGCACCGCATTCAAATATTCGCTCGCACTGCCTCTCAAATAACCGGACGCTAAAACCTCCATCGCAACAGTTTCGGCCTCGTCAAGAAGCTCCGCCGCCGCATCTTTATCGTAAGAACCTTTTGTTTGCGCCTCGTTAATCTTGGTTGAAACCTGCTCGAGCTTAGCCTCAAGATCTTCTATGTATTTCTGTTTTTGACCCTGATTTCTAACCAAATAAATTCCAACGATCAAAACCAAAACGACAAGAACCAAAGAGATCAAAACCTTATCCCTGCCCAATCTTTTCCATTCGCTTAAAACGCTGTTTTTCTGCATCAACTTATTAAGAATTTCCCTCAAATCCGATATTTTACCGGATATGAAATTCAAGACCTTGTTATCGGCGAAAGTTCTGGAAAACTTGGAATACAGTCCTTCGGTAACAACCCGCTTGGAAACTTCATCGGGTATCTCCGCAACGGTCCCACTTTCTTCGACCGCAACCATCTCCACGACGGAAACGGAAATTTTATCCGACACCTCCAACGAAAGAAGATTCGCACGTGCGGGACACATTCCTCCGCTCGCAACATTCGCAAACATCTCTTTCCCCATCGTCGAAGAATCATGAAGACCTTCGCTCAAAATACTGACATGTCTCTTTCTGACCAAATAAGCTTCGGCATCACCATGTTGCGACAGGTACAAAGTCCCGCCGGTAATAATCGCAACGATCACATTTATATTCGGCAAAAATTTCATCCCGTATTGAGACTCCTTCTCTTTCACAATATCGTTCATCATTTTCAAACTTTGCTCAAACCTGGTATACGGATCTTTTTCGAGATCTTGAAAAAAATTATTTTTAAGCGCATCAAAAATCTCATCGGCAACCTCTTCACCAGGTACCGCACTACTCCTTACATCTATATTTAAAACTATCTGAGCGGCATCATCTCCCAAATCCGGATCCCACTCCAAATGATAAGATTTTGAAAAACCAACCTTCTCCTTGCCTATGAACGAATGATGATATTTTGGCTTACCCAACATAAAAAGAGAGTTAATTGATCGGACAAAAAGATACTATATCGGCTTGAAAGAATCAACTAGACTTGAGATTCCAACTCGTCTAAAATAGACAAGCAAACTTTTAATAAATCTCACATGATAAGCAAAGGCAATAAAACAAGAAAGAAACGACGACATGGTTTTATGAAAAGAAATAAAACAAGAACAGGTAGAAATGTTATTAAAGCGAGAAGAGCGAGAGGTCGCAAAAGACTGACTCATTAAAATGCTTCCAAAAAGGTACAAACTGACAAAGCGCGACGGCATAAAGTCGATTTTGGAAGAAGGAGAGATGATAAAAACCCGATATTTCGTCGCAAAATCAATTCCCGACGAAAGCGGTCAAAGCAGATTTTCAATATTGATAAGCGCCAAAATTTCCAAAAAAGCCACGATAAGAAACAGATTAAGAAGACAAATTTTTGAAATAATAAGACTCAACATAGAAGAAATCTTGAAAAGAGGCCCGCGAAAAACCGTAATCCTGCCACGAACAAGCGCGCTAAGCCTGACCTACCAAGAGATTCAAAAAGAACTGCTGAAAACTTTATGAAAAAAAATCTATTACTATTGGTAACATTTCTGCTCCTCGCAACGCTGTGGAGCAAAGGGTGCAGTGAACCCGTGGACACAACCTCGGTACTGACCCAAGGAGATATCGGCATCTCGACACAAAAAGGAAGTTACACATACGGGAAGGAAGTTAGAATTTATATCCAAAACAACACTTCTGCGGAAATCATAATCAAGAACGAATGCCCGTCGGAATATTTGGACGTATTTGGAAAAGAAGGAGAAGCTTTCACCCAAATTACGGCATCACACGAAATAGATTGCTCGGCATACACCGACATAACTTTAGCTCCAAAGGAGAAAAAAAGCTTAAGTTACTCATATTGGACATACAGCCTGTTCAGCGAAATCGGAACATATCAAATCCGATATACCGACCCGACAACAGGAACAACTTATTATTCCAACGAATTCGCAATAGAAGAACCGAGCGCAACCACGAAATTCTGGCGCGAAGTATTCTTCAAACCAATATATAACGGTCTTATATTCGTAATAAAAAACGTCCCGGGACACTATTTGGCACTCGGAATAATTTTAATAACTCTCCTGATAAGGACAATCTTACTAATCCCCTCTCAACACGCGATCAGGTCTCAAAAGAGGATGCAAGATTTACAACCGAAACTCGAAGAAATCAAGCAGAAATACGCAGGCAATCAGGAAAAAATCGCAATGGAAACAATGCGCGTCTGGCAAGAAAACAAAGTAAATCCTTTCGGGAGCTGCTTGCCGATTTTGATACAATTCCCGATATTGATAGCGCTGTTTTACACGATAAAAGACGGACTCAACCCCGACAAAGTCATTTTCTTATACGATTTTCAAAAAGACTTCCTGCTTTCAAACATAAACACCAAATTTCTCGCATTTGATCTGACAAAAAACGACTTGTACGTATTCCCGATATTGGTCGGACTCTTGCAATTCACCCAAATGAAACTTTCTTTGGCGCGAAAAAAGAATAAAAAAGAACCGGCGAAAAAAGAAAACAGCGTAACCGGCGATATAGAACAAGCGAATAAAATGATGATCTATTTCATGCCTTTGATGATCGCATTCTTCACGGCTTCCGTACCCGCCGGCGTGGGGCTTTATTGGGGCGTTTCCACCTCATACGGCATCATCCAGCAAATAATCGTAAACCGCGAAGGCAAAGATAAAAAAGAACCCACCGTGAAAGTCATCGAGAAATCTTAACAACCTAAACCATATGGAAAATGACATAAAAGATTTAATCGTTAAGATGTTCAATGTCATGAACATACATCTTGGCAATGTCACCGTTGAAAAAGAGAGCGACGGAAAAACGTACAAGATAAACCTGAAATCGGACGACTCGAGCCTTCTAATCGGAAAGCACGGAGAAAATCTTCAAGCTTTGCAAACCATCGCGAAACTTTTGGTTTACAGACAGTTCGACGAAAACAAAGACTTCTCGATTATTATTGACGTTGACGATTACAGAAAAAGGCAAGAAGACAGCGTAATAGAAATGGCAAACCGCAAAGCCGCTTACGTCCGTGAAACCGGGAAAAATCAAACCCTCCCTCCGATGTCCCCATACTTCCGAAGAGTTGTCCACATGCACTTAATGCAACCGGAATTTGAAGATTTAACAACCGAAAGCATGGGACAAGGCGCCTTCAGGCAAGTTACAATTAAGTTAACAGCGCAAGGAAGCTCTGCACTCCCCGCGCAATACATTCAAGACTGATAAGGAAGCCTGCCTGTCGGCAGACAGGCGAAGCGCTCCATACGCAATACATTTATGGCCAAGAAACTCATAACAACATTCGTAATTTTATTATTCGCGATTACACAAGCTAACGCAGAGAGCTTGCCTTTTATCGATATGGAAGAGGGAACGAAATACTACGACGCAATTTTAAGCCTCTATGAAAACGGCATCATCTCCGGATACAGCGATGAAACTTTCAAACCGGATCAAGAAATCAATCGCGTGGAAACCTTGAAAATAATTCTCGAAAGCGCAGGCAAAGAAATCATCACCGAATCGAATCAGGAATCGGAATTCACCGACATCTCGGGTGACGAATGGTATTACCAATACATAATCACAGGGCTTGAAAACAAAATAATTTCCGGCTACGGAAACGGCACGTTTAAGCCGGAGGAAACTGTGAATCTCGCGGAAGCGATGAAAATGCTCGTCAACACAAACGAACTCATCCCGATTCAACCATCCGCCGATCAGGAGTTTTTCGCAGATGCCGACAAATCGGCATGGTATGCGCCTTATATAAATTACGGCTCCGAAAACGGCCTGATTTACGCAGACTCAAGCAACAATATATCCCCCGATCACCCGCTCACAAGAGCCGAACTCTCGTACTTGATTTACAGATATGAAAATCTCGGATATTACTCCGGCGAAGTTGATTACGGCAAAGCGACATACTACGCCGACATGTTTATCGGAGACCACACCGCAAACGGCGAAGTTTTCGATCAAAGTTTTCTCACAGCCGCCCACAAAACTCTCCCGTTCGGAACGATCGTAAGAGTAACCAACCTCGCGAACGGGCAAACCGTCGAAGTCGAAATCAACGACCGCGGTCCATACGTTGACGGTTACGTTTTGGATCTTTCAAAATCCGCTTTCCAAATGATCAGCCATCTGGGCGCAGGAGTCATAGACGTGGAATACGAAATTGTTTATCGGATCGAAAATGACTAATCTTTACTACAAAAACAAAGCGAAAAAAATCACCGATAATCGCTCGCAACTTCTCTCCGAAGAAGTAAAATCAACTTATTATTTGCTTGTCGGAGTCATAGGATTTTTACTGCTCTCAACGACTTTGACCTATTTGTATATTTCAAGCCAAAAATCGGCCAAAGGATACCTTTTAGACAAACTGCAAACGACATACGAAGATTTAACGACGGAATCGAAAGAACTGGATGCCGAACTTCTCGACGCAACATCGCTGACTAACATAGACATGTCTGAAACGGTTACGAAAATGGAAAAGCCGGGAAACAGCGATTAGGAAACTGCGTTCTCTACATACCGAACCCCACCGGCAATATCCGGCGTCTCAACTATCATCGGCACCGATTCTCGCCCGGCAAACCTGATTATCGCCTTCAAATTCGCATCACCGATCTCCCCTTCTCCCAGATTCGCATGACGATCAACTCTCGAACCGCGACTTTTTAGCGCATCGTTGAAATGTATCAATTCGAGATTTTTTAATCCTAAAATTTTATCAAATTCGTCAAAAACTTTCTCGGGTTTGGTAAAATCATATCCCCACGCCCACGCATGACATGTATCCAAACAAAAAACAACCCTCTTGTTTTTCCCGAGCGCGGAATAAATCGCCGAAAGTTCCTCGAAACTTCTCCCCATCTCCGTCCCCTGCCCGGCAGTATTTTCAAGAATAATTTTCGCCTTAAGCCCATCTGTTTCTTCAAGAACTTTTTTGAGATTTTTTATTAAAAAATCAAAGGCCTCGCCCTCACTCAAATCCAAATGTTTCCCGACATGCAAAACGACACCCGCTCCATCAAGCATCTCCACTCCTTTCAAGTCATCCACGAGAGACTGCAAAGCCCATTCCGCCCCCGGCTTCGCAAAATTCAAAAGATATGAGCAGTGCGCGACCGTAAACTTAAACCCGATCTTCGCGGAATACGCCCGAAACTCGCGCGCCTCCTCCGCAGTCAATTTCGTCTTCGCCATACCCCTGGGGCTTTTCATGAAAATCTGCATGGCATTCACATGCAAAACCTCATGCGCCTCCTTAAGCGCAGAGATAAATCCATCTGAAGAGTTTCGCTTTGGCGAAACAACTTGATTATATTGCGCTCTCCGAGCGCTGATCGACATATGAGCACCATAAATATACATACCAAAATCATTTTTATCACATAATACCGGCGGCATCCACAAGACTTATACGCACCCCGGGAAATTCACGATTAGGAACTGGAACAAACCGCAAGTCAAACCTGTAATTTGGCGCCCATTCATGAACGGATCGATCCCACTCTCCAATCATCTCCTCCCAAAATCCGCAGAATCCTTCGAGTTTCCCGGTATTTTTAATCCAAAAACAGAAAAAAGCGATATCGGGATCTATCTCCATGCAATTACCATTTTCGTGTCCATCAACAAACGAACTGAAAAACGCCAAATAAACAGCATCTTCCATAAAAATGGCACGCCCATCATTAACAAAAAGTATATTTACATCTCTTTTATCATTGAACATTACTTGCAAAAGGCAATCCTCGCGATCAATCAATCGACGAAACAAATCGGAATACTTTAAATAAATCTCTTGTGGAATTTCCGAAAATCCGGGTTCTCCATCCATATTAAATGTTATAATTAATATAATTAAGATGAAATCATATGACGATATGGATCGAGAATCAATTTTAAAAATCGTAAAAATCTTCTCCCGCCTCTACCCGCACCCCACCCCGACCCTAAAGTGGACCTCCCCTTTCGAGTGCCTGATCGCCGTAATTCTTTCGGCCCAATGCACTGATAAAAAAGTAAATCTTGTAACTCGCAAACTCTTCGGAAAAGCGAACACACCCGGAAAAATCCTCATCCTCGGTCAAAAAAAACTCGCCGGAATAATCAAACCTTGCGGACTGTTTAACGGAAAATCGCGCAACATAATTGCAACATGCGAAATTTTAATAAAAAACTTCAACGGGAAAATACCGCAAACGCAACCGGAGCTCGAAACGCTCCCCGGAGTCGGCCCCAAAACGGCACAAGTAATCCTGGCGCAAATTTGGAACAAACCCGCCTTTCCCGTCGACACCCACATCCACCGAGTCGCAAACCGCCTCGGAATCTGCACGACAAAAACACCCGAACAAACAGAAAAATGCCTCAAGTCGAAAATACCGTCGCGATACTGGCACGACTTGCATTTGCAGATGATTTTCCACGGAAGAGAAACCTGCAAAGCTAGACGGCCAAGCTGTCATGACTGCCCACTGGCAAACTTATGTGATTCCAAAAACAATAATTTTCAATAAAAGAAATTACTTCCCTTCTTATCGGACAATCGGGAACTTCAACAGTGAAATACCTATGCAACAATCCGATAGCGGAAACCGCAGGCATATTGGTCAAGCCCCATTCTCCGGTTTCACGTTTCCATGCGTTATAAAGAAAATAGGTGGCGTTCGCATACCAATAGTCAAAGAACAAAAAAGAGTCTTCCAACTCCCGCTCCAACCTATCAAGAAAAGCTTCCGCGTTGACATCAGTCACTCTTTCTTCAACGGGCGCGTCTTCAAGCGACATATCTTCACCAACCGGAAACAAAAAATCCTCGGGAACACCAACGGGCATATCCGAAGACACGGAAACATCTGTAATTTTCAATTCGGCAAAAGACGTTCGATATTCCATTTCAACCCTATCGGCAACGAAAATTAATTCGCGAACAATTCGCCTTTGCTCCTCACCTGAATAATTAAATTCGAGCAAAAATTTCCTGAACTCAACCATACATCCCGAAAGTATAACATCTTGCTTGCTACCATCTTCGTCACCATGAGCCTTCGCGAAATTAACAAAAAAACCGGTCATACTTAGAAAAAAATCGGTCATACTCCTAATATTTGGGGGGGTATGCTTACTCATCACCTGAAAAACCTCCGGATATTTTTGCCGAACCATCTTGCCCAATAAATTATAAAAACTACCGATCGTCCTACTTTTCGGCATCTCGCAAGTCGCCTCGATATCAGTTTTAAATTCCATAAGTATTTTATAACACAACGGGAGGGCGGAGTCAAACAACTTGCCCTAAAAAGACCCCGGTTTTTTCACAGATCTGTTAAGCGGATACAAAAAATTAGCTCGCAAAAACTAACGATAGAGATCTATATTGTATAATTTAACAGATTGACGTTTATCCCCCCCGGGGAGAAAACGTCAGATTCGGGTTGACTCAGCGAAACTAAACTTCCGCCAGCTTACGCAGGCGGGGTTAGCGTAGTTCAAGCTTCGCTTGTCCCGCATCTTCTTGACCTTGGTTCTCAATATACGCACGAATGAT
>Ga0076331_116_pt2 | contig 27674 bp, 22 predicted proteins | sample RifGroA2_FD_67838 | JGI IMG/M metagenome (GOLD analysis project Ga0076331, IMG submission 67838) | Peregrinibacteria bacterium GW2011_GWA2_43_8
CCATCAAATCAATCTTTCTTTCAAAGAAAGAGAGCACGCCATTGAGTTCCGTTAAAACCTCATTATCCGGCCCGCCGTCAATCAAAATTAATTTGTCGGAAGGGGTTTTTATCAAAACGGAATCGCCCTGCCCGACGTCGAAAAAATAAACATGCAATTGCCCATGCGCCAACTTGTCGAAATGGAGATACGCGAGCAGGACCGATATCAGTATAAAACCGAAAACATACGCAAAAAATTTCCTCATAACGGGGAAGGTAGCATGGGGATGTTAAAAAAAAGTTAAAAAACCAACTTCTCGCACTAGTTACTATTTACGAGTTACAAGTTTTGTCCCCAGCGCTGTCGCAATCAACACAATTCCCAATCCCGCACCCGTTTGTGGCAAAGTAACACTCTTAACGACACCGATACTTTCATTACCGGCTTCGTCAACGGTTGTGAGCATAAACGTGTAAGTTTCGCCCTCCGTCAGACCGTCAACAGTATAAGATGTTGTATCCGGGCCTAGAGATTCAGCATCCCCGTAATTGTCGCCACCATCTTCGCTCATGTAGAGCAATTGATCGACAAGATCTCCGGCAGTATTGATGCTGGCTGTCCAACTCAAACCAACACTTGTTGGCAACCCGTCGATAAGTTCTGCAAGGAAGTTTGTTATATCTTCAGGTGGGATCAAATCGGCGATCTCGATAACTGCGGCGGTGAAGCTGGCGGTTCTGTCGAAATCGTTTACGAGTTCGTTGCCGGATAAATCCGTTATGCCGGTGAGTTTCAAAACATAATCTTCGCCAGGAGATTGTTCGCTTGTCGCCAAAACAACCTTTGAAAGATCGACTTCGTCTTGAATTGCGCTCAAAACCGTTAATGTCACAGTTTCATCATCAGCCAAATAAACCTCAAACGCAGTTTCGAGATTTTCGGCGGGGAGCATAACATTTTCATTAAAACCGATTATAATCTCGGTTAAAGTTTCGGCTTCCACGTCGGTAATTTCCGGAGATTCGATGTCGGTTTCCTCTTTGGCAGAAACATCCTCTTCCTCCGGGAGTTCTTCATCTTCGATTACAGGTTCGGCATCAGTGCCGTCAAAAACGGCGCTATCGATGGTTCCGCTAACCACGGAGTTCCCCGTCTTATCGGTTACGGAAGTGTTTACGGTGATCATGTAACTTACGCCGGCCTCTTGAGTGCCGGTTGTTACCACCACGACGCTTTCATTTTCATCCGAGGTATAAGCATCCAAAACATCCAACTCTTCGTCGTTTTCAAGCCCGACAATCGAGAATGCGCTTGCCGCATCGGTCGGCAAATCAACCTCTTCCGAAAAATTAACTTCCACGGTCATTTTATCGGTTGCGACAGCTTCGACTATATAAGGCGCCTCGGTATCGGCAACTTCTTCTTCTTCGATATCAACGGGGGTGGCGGCAGCCTCGTTGCTATAATAATCACTTTCGTTTCCGGCGGCATCCAAAGCCGTAACCGCGAAATAATAAGTAACGCCGGCGGTTAATCCGGTCACCTCGTAAGAAATATCGTCATCTGTTTCAATCGGATCAAAAGTATATTCGCCCGCATCTTCTGAAACACTTTCGATGCCGTAATAAATCTTATATCCCGTCACCAAAACATTGTCCGCAGCCATATCCCAAGACAAATTCACGCTTTCTTCGCCTGCAAAAGCTTCGAGGTTCTCGACATCGCCCGGAACCTGTACATCCGCATCCGCCGCTCGCACAATAGGTGCAATCATAAGGAGAACGAGAGTCGTCAAGAGCGCAATTTTGTTTTTCATTTTTGTAAAAATTATTTATTTAAATCTTAAAATTATATCATAAAAAGGTGTCAAAAACAAGGCATGGTACTTATGTGGAAACGGGATTTCTGGTAAAATCTCCGCCGATGATTCAAGAAAAACTGCAAGAAATCCTGGCCCGGGCGCTCAAAATCAAGAAAGAGGAAGTCGCCCTCGAGCACCCGGCTGACAAATCTCACGGTGATTTTACCACTGTGATAGCTTTAAAACACGCGAAAGAAAAAAACGAAAATCCTCGCAAGCTGGCGATGGAAATCGTGAATAAAATAGGTGAGTCGGATTCACTTGAAAGCATAGAAGTGGCGGGCCCGGGTTTCATAAATTTCAAACTCAGCAAAAAAGCGCTCATTGACATTATCAAATCCGCGCTCGACGAAGGCGAAAAATTTGGAGGTAGCACGGCGCTAAAAGGACAAAAAATAATGGTCGAATTCGCCCATCCGAATACGCACAAAGCTTTCCATATCGGGCATCTTCGCAACATAAGTCTCGGGGAGTCGCTCGTCAGACTGCTTGAATCGCAAGGTGCCAAAATTTTCAGAGCGAATTATCAAGGAGATATAGGTTTGCATGTAGCGAAATGTTTGTGGGGGTACATGCAAGAAAACCCGAAATCGGAGCCCGAAACTCCTCAAGACAAAGCGGAATTCCTGGGGAAAGTTTACGCGATCGGCGGAAAAGCTTTTGAAAAAGATGCAAAAGCGAAAGAAGAAATTTACGTGCTCAATAAAAAAATATATGAACACTCATCTGACATCGCGCCACTTTGGGAGAAAACGAGAAAGTGGAGCCTGGAATATTTCGATTATATTTATAAAAGACTCGGTTCGAAATTCGACAGGCTGTTTTTTGAAAGTGAAGTTTGCGAACTTGGCAAAAAACTGGTTTTGGAAAACATAAAAAAGAAAATATTCGAGGAGTCGCAAGGAGCGGTGATTTTCCCGGGAGAGAAGTACGGACTCCACAACAGGGTTTTCATAACGGGCGAAGGTAACCCGACTTACGAAGCCAAGGAGATGGGTCTTGCGAAACTCGAACAAGAGGCTTTCGAATTCAGCAAAAACATTCACGTCGTCGCCAACGAGCAGGAGAGCTATTTCAAAGTGGTTTTCAAAGCGATGGACATGCTTTACCCGGGACTACTCGCAAGGCAAAAACACCTTTCTTACGGGATGGTGACACTTACAACCGGCAAAATGTCATCGAGAACGGGCGACGTCATCACGGCGGAATTTTTGATAAAAGAGGCGAGAGATAAAGTAGCGGAAATAGTTGCAAGTTCAGGGCTGAGCGATGCGGAAAAAGAAGAAATAACAGAGAAAGTCGCGATCGGTGGGATAAAATTCACAATGTTATTCAGCGGAGCGAAAAACGATATAGCTTTCGATCTCGAAAAAGCCGTGAGGCTCGAAGGAGATTCCGGCCCATACATCCAATACGCATACGCTCGAATTTGTTCGATTTTGGAAAAAGTTAAGACGGATTCGGAAGTTAATTTTGAGTCTTTCAACGAAGACGACTGGAATCTCGCGCGATGTGTCGCGAAGTTCCATCATTCAATCGGCAAGTCCGCCGAAGAATACTCTCCGCACCATCTGGCGCATTACTTACTTGAGCTGGCCGGCGAATTCTCGAAATGGTACGGCAAAAACACTGTCAAAGACGCGCAAAACGGCTTGCGATCGGCAAGGATAGAACTGTTGAAAGCGGTTAAACAGACGATCGGGAACGGATTGTATTTGTTGGGGATGGGGGTAGTGGAGAGGATGTAGGAAGTGGCGAGTTTTGCGTTTCGGACCCCAACTACTCCTCACAAAAGCACTCATCGTTTTCACAATAACACCCTCCGTCATCATATACGGTCGTATCCATAATGGTTACACCTCCATCATCTTCGCAATAACACGTTCCATCCTCGTAACACACTTGGCTTTCGCATTCCGAAAAATCTTCCACCCCGAACTCGGTGGACGCCACAATATCTCCTTCTATGGTAATAGATCCTCTGTCACCTGACACATTTATAATCTCAGGATTTTCGTAGTTCTGCACAATTGCCGGCTCGGTTACGAATTCGCCTTTGTTTATGATTCTCGCATAATAATAGAAATTGTCGGTGCAGAAACTGTCGGTTTCAACAGCATCTTCGCCGTAAACTCCGCATGAAGAGAAGAAGCTCAATTCTTGTCCTAGAGTTTGATAAGGAGGCCTGTAATTATCCGAATAATACCCCGAAGTTGCCTCGGTGAAGTAAGCCGCGTATCGCAATACCGGCTTAAGTCCGCTTGGCAGATAATCTTTTACGACGTACCCTCCGAAAGTTGATGCGGGCATTTTTACGGTGAACTCAACTTTAACCAAATCTCCGGGATTGAAGTCCGTGGTTTCGACTCCGTTTACAAAGTAGGTTCGTCTGATCATCACTCTGTCGTCGGTTTCGATTTCATCCAAAGAAATATCTTCGGTAAACCTGGTTATTACCATGATTTCGCCGCCTATCGCTCCAAAATCGGCATTCGCAAGCTCGTCCGGAGTCATGCTGATTTGAAAAACCTCGTTATTCACCAACGTGATTTTTCCTCCATTTAATTTAAAAGTTATTTCGCTTTCGGCGCCAAAATCCAAAACAGCAGAGGCGTACATGGTTTTCTCGATAGATTGAAGCTCGGTATTCACAGCCTCTCGTCCTTCAAAGGTAGTGACGTAATTCCAGAAATCTTTGTGGCTGTCGTCGCCAAGTTTTGCCGCCAATAGAGCGGTCAAAGCCGTCCAAGAAAGCTCATCGTCGTCGAGAGCATCCTCGTCCGTGATTTTTACATAACCATCAATCGAATCGGAATAATTCCCGACTATATCGAGATACAAATCCGCGGAAGAAGATTTATCGCTCATATTTAAATAAGCTAACGCGGCGTAAATTTTATCTTCAACACTCAAATCAAAATTCGTGACGAAATAATCAAGCTCGTTAAGATAAGACTCGTCCAGCGCGGACGCTCCGTAAATCGCAAGAATTTTCTCGGACACGGTGCCAAAAACAATTTCAGTCATATTGCCGTACTCATCAACGGCAGAACCAGTGTTTAAGACGCTTTCGAAATAATTCAACAGAGCTTCCTCATTCCACAAATCCGAATTCAACGCGGCAAGTCTCGCCGTGAGTTCAAGTTCACCATCTCCGTAGGGGAGAAGTCTGATTGCGCCGTAATTGTATCCATAATAATCCGAGACTTGATAAGTCGTTAACGGGAATTCATAAATCGTAATTTCCTCCTCGAAATATTTGTTTAAAAGTTCTCTTGCTGTGGAGTTCGAGGCTTTTTGGTCGGCTCTGTCTCCGAAATCGGTCGCGGAACTTATCAGAGCGCTGTATATCGGGCCAACTTCGTTATTCATAAAAGTAACATCGGTCCTTTCGGTTTCGGAGCCTTCAAGGCTCAAATTTTCGCTTAAAATCGAATCCCAAATATGGTCCGCGGACAGATGAGAAGCCACCACGTTTATTTCTTGCAAAACCGCATCGTCGTCCGCATCGGTTTCGGCATAGGAAACAACTTCATACAGACCTTCCGCAAGCGTTCCCAAGTCGAAATATATCGGAGAAAATGCGGTCCCTTCTTGTTCTTGCGCATAATCCATATCTTCAATTTCAACTCCGGCCGTTATGTCGTCGCCGGGAACAAGTTCATTGCCGTAAACACGGAGAGGAATTATCGGATTGTCTCCGGTCAGATATTCGGTGTTCAAAACGGGAAGTACGAACGCCGGCTTGGTTACGATAACATTCGAAGAGTTAAATCCTCCCTTCAAATTTTCGTTTACAACTGTCGCGACAACTCTCCACGAGGTTATATTGTCGGGCAAAACGAACTCAACCGCGGCTTCCCCGCCATCGACCTCAACCGTTGCGAACAACGCGGTGTCTTGGAAGTTTTCTCTCATGCCGCCTTTGTTGTTGTGGACGTAAATATTGTCCGCGAAATAAGTGTGATATTTTTCAACTTCGAAATTGTAAACCTTGGTTGGAGCGTTAATCGTTTCCGCAGACTCGACCCAAACTTTTTCCCCATCCATATTTATTAAATAATCCCCGACTTTCAGATTTTCAGCCAAACTCCATTTGTCATTCAAGAAGATCACATGCTCGGGAGTGACTTCAAGCACTCCGCCATTCACCGAAATATATGTGGAAACGACGTGCTCATAAGTTTTCAAAACTTCACCCGTAACAAGAATCTCGTCGAATTCGTTCGGTCTGGTCTTAATCAAATCTCCCGCGACGATATCTTCGATATTTTTATAAGAACCGTCGCTCATCAAAATTTTGGTGCCCTCTTTGAAGCATCCGCCCTTACCTTCGTCAGCCGTCATCAAAGCTTGCTCATGTGAAGCGTAAGAATAAATATAACGACTGTCGCTATACCCGTAAAGTTGCGCCAAGGGATCCATTAACGATTCGTCATAAAGGCTGTAGTAAGCCTCATCCACGAGGTAAACATTAAGGTAACCGTCGGCGTTATTCCCGCTTTTCGAGTCTGTAATTTCAAACGAAATCTCGGCGGTTTCGCCCGGCTCGTAAGAATCTTTATCCGGTATTATGTCTATATTCAACCTCTCGTTTTCATAATTATATTGAACGCTCGTTCCGCCTCCCTCGACAAAATATTTGCCGTCAAAAACTATCGGAGTCACGGTGATACTCGGGATCATCTCTTCTTCAAAAGTGAAAGAATAAGTTGGCGAATCCGAAATTTCATAGCTGTTTATGCCGTCAATCGAAGTAAAGTAGAGATATTTATATGCTACATCGTCTGAAAAAAGGTCAGTGCCGCTTCCTTCCGCAAGCGTAAGTTCGACATTTTCGGAAACATCATACTTTTTTTCGTAGTCGGTGATGTCGAAATACATATACCTCGAACTTTCATAATAACCGTATTGGTAAGAAGAGCCGCTTAAATAAACGCTCTCGGTGTAAAAGTTTCCATCGGCATCGTAAATCGTGACGTAAACAGTATAAGAAGAGTTTTCATCCAGCTCCAAATTGTGCTCGACTTTGCCGCTTGCGTCGGCATAAATCGTTGTCTTGCCGAGCGGCACATCCACATCTTGGTAATAATAATTCGTCTTCACAACTTTATCTATATAGTCGTAATAAGTGCCCTCCTCGATTTTCTCTTGGTCGTGCCTGACAATGCTTACCAAAATCTCGGTTTCGGCCGCATTCGCACCGTAAATCTCATCACCCTGCCAAACCCATCCGTGATCTTCCATCTCTTCAACAACCTTATTGTAATCCACGTATTTGGTCTCGAAAGAAAGTGTATCGTGGTCGGCTTCGATGTCGGTGGCTCCGATTCTCGATCTTATCATCGTCATTCTTTCTTCTTCCCATATATCCCCCGCCTCTTCGTTTTCAATGTAAAAGTATTGATAGTCGGTCGGGAACAATTCGCAATAAGATTTAAAACTCAATTCATCCGTGGAACAATCATAAGGCTCGGCGGTATAAGTTATACTGAATTCTCCGTTTTCGTCGGTATAGTAAGTGCCTTTCGTCGCATTCACGCCAACATTCGGCGCCGGCGTCCCATCAAAAAATTCCGCTCGAACATTAATATTGGTGCTTTCGCCGTTCCATAAAACATTTTCTTCAGACTCGATGATAAGTTGATAAGCGGGTTTTATATAATCTTCGACTGAAAAAACAGTATTCATAATAATGTTGTCATCTTGGACCACCCAAAGTCCGTAACTTCCCGGCAATAATTTCTCAAGTTCGATACTGCCCGAAACAACTCCGCCATTTTCCAAATCAACATCCTCTTTGTAATAAACCGTCCCGTAATCGGACAACCAATTCATGCTCAAATACCAAGGCGCATCGGTAATGAAAATCTCGGCGGAGCCGTTTACAGCCTTATCGCGACCTTTCACAAATCCCCAATAATTCAAAGTGTCGGTTGGGTGATAAGTCCCCCTCTCGGTCTTTAAAAACTGCCAATAATCGGCGGACACATTGTCCACGGATTCGTCATTCATATAGGCATCTATGCCGTAATAAGCGGCGTGTCCTTCGTAAGAAATTTTCAAATATCCGTACGCGGTAAAATCGCTATTCCCTTGTTGGACAAAATCTCCGTATGGCAAATCATCAAAGAAAGCGACACCGTCGGCTCCGGTCTTCATCGAATCCCCGTCCAAAAACTCAACTTCGGCTCCTTCGACAGGTTGCCCCATTGTCATATCGTTAACCCAAACCAAAGAAGATGTTTCGCTGATCGAGAAATAAGCGCCGATCGGAACAATTTGTATCAAAGCCTGCTTTTTTTGACCCGCCACTTCGGCCTCCGCCAAATAATACCCTTCGGAAAGAGTCTGCGGGAATATGATGGCGCGGTCGTAATACCCTTGCATCAATAATACGTCCGAAGGAGCGATCACCTCGGAAAGCCCGTCTGTCGGGATTTCATAATTGTAAGAAGAGTACCAACTCCAATCCGGCAAAGACATATCCTGTTCTTGCAAAGTTTTCAAATAATCTTCGCCCGACGCGAATTGATAAACGGTCAACTTTGCCGGAACATCAGCGAGCATATCGCCACCCGATGTTTCCCAATCCCAATAATATCCGGTCAGATACGGCGTATCGTCCGGCGTGAACTCGTAAACATTATTCGAAAGTCCGAAATTATTGTCGGAATAAACATCCGTCCCAGTTTCAAATTGGAAAGTGTAGTCGTCCCCCAAAACCTTATCGGTCCCGGACAAAGGCAATCCTTGTTTTACGGTAACCGTATAAATCGTAGCGGCGGTAAGCCCTTCCGGCATAAACACTCCGTATTTTCCGTTCGATTCGAAATCTCCGCTAACGGCGGGCTCTATCGAGAAATAATTTTCAAGATCATCGGCCGAAACACCGTTATAATTGAAAGTGATTTCAACGCCGTTATTCGTAGGCACTCCGGCGGTTTTATCACCGGGGATCGTGCTTGCGACACGAAACTCATCGGTAACTTGATAAGCCCAAGAATATTCGGTTTTGTAAGGGCTGTCTTCGATATTCTGAGCTTCGAGCGTGATTGAATAAATCTCGCCGGCCTCCAAGGGCTCGACGGGTTGTATCGTCACGGTATTTGGATCTTGTTGGTCAACAACGACCGGTATTTCCGGCGTAACCACCAGGTTTTCTTCAACATCGCTAGCCGACACTTCACCTTGGCTTTCAAGTACGAATCCGCTCGCGCTGTCCACTCCGGAAGAGTCTTCCGAATTCGCGGTCAGAACGTAATAATCGTTGGCTTGCGCGATATCCACAACGGAAATCGGGTTCAACAACTTGCTTCCCGGCAAAATCGCAAAAACCAAAACCGTCAACACGAGCACCCCTGCCGTCGCAGGCACAAGCGCTTTACCAAACCATGAAGGTATTTTAAACGCAAACCGTTCCCGCTTCACGCTATCCGCGACCGGTTTTTCGTTAAGCTCATTCGCCTTGCGAATCAGTTGATTCCGCAAGTCGTGCTTGAAGTCCGAATTGCCGCGTTTTTTTAACATTTCGGCGAGGGTATTAAGATTTTTTTCTAAGTTATCCATATTTATAATTGGTTATTTATTAAAAAAGCGCAGGGAAGCGAAGCGTTCCCAGCGCAATACATTCAAGGCTCAGTTTTGCGAATGCAAAACACATTACAACAACAGAAGTGACATCGTAAGCCGTCCCACTTGGCGACACACATTTCTTCAAACGTTCCGTTGCGCGATTCAATTTCACTCCCACATTCGTAACCGTTAACTCCAGCGCATCCGCGATCTCTTGATAAGAAAGATTTTCAAAATACTTTAAGGACAAAATATCTTTATCGTCCTCGCTCAATTTATGAAAAGATTCGTTTAACAACTTCAAATTCGCCAAAGACTCTTTTGCATCTTCGCCTTCTTTTATATCGTGATCCGGAGCCTCAAACTTCTCTCCGATATCGTGCCATTTTGCCACGCTTGCCTCAAACTCATGCTTGGACTTCTTATAATGTTGGTTGATCTCGTTTATCGCAACTCGATAAAGCCACGCCGAAAAAGGTTTCCCCATCCAGGTATAAGAACCGATTTTCTCTATTGCGATTAAAAAAGTATCGGAGGTTAAATCCTCCGCGAGTTGGACGTCTGCGACACGCGTCAGTACGAACCTGTAAATCTGATCGAAATACTTGTCGTAAAGCCGGACAAATTCGGTTTTGTCGGCTTTTGCAGCCGCGACTAGCTGTTCGTCGCTCATTATTTATATGATTAAAAATTATTAAATCATGTTGCGCAGTTACCAATATAATGCAGTTTATGTATTTTATTACATGGACACGTGCGGGATTTGGATGATAACTTTAACAGCGCAAATAAGTCTACCCTCTACCTCCTATGAAATCCATCTACTCCTTCCACGAAGGCTCTGCATCCATGAAAGAACTTCTTGGCGGCAAAGGTGCCAATCTTGCCGAAATGACAAATCTCGGATTGCCGGTCCCTCCGGGATTCACAATCACGACGGAAACTTGTAATTTTTATCTTGAAGCGGGGGAGTATCCGGAAAATTTTCCGGACGAATTGGGTGCGAAATTGTCGGAACTTGAGAATAAAATGGGTAAAAAGCTCGGCTTGTCCGAAAATCCACTTCTCGTTTCAGTTAGATCCGGTGCGAAATTCTCAATGCCGGGCATGATGGATACGGTTTTGAACCTCGGACTCAACGACGAAACCATAAAGGGACTTATAAAAAATACAGGGAATGAAAGATTTTGTTACGATTCCTACAGGAGATTTGTCCAAATGTTCGGCGACGTTGTCATGGGAGTCGACCACGATCTTTTCGAGGAGGCGATGTCGGAGCTGAAGGAGAAAAAAGGAGTGAAGCTCGATACGGAACTTACGGCTGAAGATTTAAAAGAACTTGTAAAAAGTTACAAAAAAATCGTTCCGAACTTCCCTGAAAATCCATTGGTACAAATGAAACTCGCTATCGAAGCGGTATTTAATTCTTGGAACAATAAACGCGCGACGACATACAGAAATTTGAACAAAATTCCTCACGACATAGGCACGGCCGTTAACATACAAGCGATGGTTTTCGGTAACATGGGCGATGATTCCGGTACGGGAGTGGCTTTCACGAGAAATCCGGCAACCGGAGAAAAAGTTTTTTACGGCGAATTCCTTATGAATGCACAAGGCGAAGATGTCGTAGCGGGGATAAGAACTCCCTTGTATATCGCTGAGCTTGAAAAAAACATACCCGAGATTTACAAAGAACTTTTCTCAATAAAAGACCTGCTCGAAAATCATTACAGGGACATGCAAGATCTTGAGTTCACAATTGAAAAAGGAAAACTTTTCATACTGCAAACCAGAAACGGCAAAAGAACCGCAAAAGCGTCGCTCAAAATCGCAGTCGACATGGTCGCGGAAAAATTAATCACAAAAGAAGAAGCATTATTAAGGGTGAACCCGAGCCAACTCGACAACCTTCTTCACCCATCGGTCGATCCAAGTTGCAAATACAAGGTTCTTGCAAAAGGCCTTCCGGCATCTCCCGGTGCCGCAACCGGCAAAGTGGTTTTCACCGCCGATGATGCATGCGAATGGACGGGAAAAGGTGAGAAAGTCGTCCTTGTCAGAAAAGAAACAAGCCCCGAAGATATCCACGGTATGAACGCCGCTCTTGGCATTCTCACCTCAACCGGCGGTAACACAAGTCACGCCGCGGTGGTTTGCAGAGGCATGGGGAAATGTTGTGTTGCGGGTGCGGGCGACATAATCGTTTCTGCAAAAGATAAAAAATTCAAAATCGGCGGGACGGAAGTAAGCGAAGGCGATACGATAACAATAAATGGAACGACCGGCGAAGTGATTTTGGGCGAAGTGAAAAACTCGCACGCGAGTTTGGTGCCGAAGGCATAGGTTTATGCAGAACCGAGCACATGTTTTTCGAAGAGGACAGAATCGATCTCGTTCGCGAAATGATAGTTACAAAAGACAACCCGAAAGCCATAGAAAAAGCTCTTTCAAAACTTTTACCGATCCAAAAAGAAGATTTCATCGGTATCTTTGAAGCCATGGATGGCCTGCCGGTCACGATCAGGCTTTTGGATCCACCACTTCACGAATTTTTACCAAAAATAAACGACACTGAGAAAATCGCCGAACTTGCAAGCCAAACAGATCTGACAGAAAAAGAAATAATCAGTATTATAGACAATTTGCACGAAGTTAACCCGATGCTTGGTCATCGTGGCTGCCGCCTCGGTATAGTTTATCCGGAGATAACCGCCATGCAGGCGAGAGCGATTTTGGAAGCTGGTATCGAATGTACGAAAAAAGGGATAAAAGTTATTGCTGAAATCGAAATCCCGCTTGTCTGTGATATAAAAGAGTTTATTGCCGCCAAGGCGATAATTGAAAAAGTGGCGAATGAACTGAAGCCGAATTTCAAATACAAAATCGGTACGATGATCGAGCTTCCGCGAGCTTGTTTAACGGCCGACAAGTTGGCCGAAGAGGTTGATTTCATGTCCATGGGCACGAACGATCTGACTCAAGCAACTTACGGGTTCAGCAGGGACGATTCAGGTAGATTTTTGCCAAGATATCTTGAACTTGGAATTATCAAAGATGACCCAACCGCAACGATAGACCAAGAAGGCGTTGGGAGTTTGATGAAGATGTGTGTAAAACTTGCACGCCAAACAAAAGACGATATGGAAATCGGTATCTGCGGTGAACATGGTGGCGACCCAAGATCGGTCGAATTCTGTCACCAAATCGGACTTGATTACGTTAGCTGCTCGCCATACAGAGTTCCAATTGCAAGGCTTGCCGCAGCCCAAATTGTGCTCAAGGAAAAAACCGAAGAGGTTGCGCGAAGAGATCACGGAGTGATAAAAAAAGCAGCAAGCCCTAAATACTTTCCTGCATATAATCGGTGACGATTGAAATAATACCTTTCACCGTGTCGTTACACGACTTGAATTGTATTTTATCCAACACTTCGATTCCATATTTTCTCATCAGGTCGCTAATAAGAGCGTGTATAAACGACTGAGTGGCTCCTTCAATTTTTTCAAAATCCAGGATGATATTTTTGTTTTTATCCAAAGTTGGGATAAGTTTCTCAACTCTAATCTTTCTGGCAACATCTTTGTTTTCAGCAAATGGACCGGTGTATTTAAGTAATTTAACAATCATATAAATTGAGGTTTTTTATAGTGAGATTTTTTTCTTTCTCGTATGGCTTCGCTTAATGTTTGATTTAATAATTTTAAAAGCAAAGAAAACTCCTGCGTTGAGTTCAAAGAAAGATCAATGCCGACAACTGTTCCGTTCCAGCATGGCAAATTGTCTCTTTTCGAATGTCTGTCTTTAAAAGGATCAGCATGCAGCCCGATTCTAGTACCCTTTCTTTTTAGCAATTTATACATCGCTTTTCCGCTGTAAATAACAAAGAAATCACTATTTACTACGGCAATCGATTTTATAAAGAACAATCCGGCTCCAGCATTCCGATCGGTGCCACCTTCTTTATTGGTAGTCCCGGTAATGCCCGGAGTTAGCGCCAAACGAATCGCCTCCAAATCGTTTTTAGGATTATGAGATTGGTTTATTGATTGCCATATGCCGATACCCGTATCGGCAATACCGATACGCACAGTATTGCTTTTTTTATAATACTGAGCAGACACGATGGCGCCATGTTTAGACATCGAGTGTTCAAGTACGTTCCTTACAAGCTCGCTCATTATGTAGCGAATCGGCTCGGCATGCTTGGGCTCAAGATGAAGAAGAGGCGTTATGTCGGCGATAAATTTCGTAAGAGTAGCCGAATTCTTTATTTGAGTAAGCGGTATAAATCGTCCCGATGATTCATGCTCGGTGATTTTAATGCCGGACTTCATCTTCAAAAAATCAAACAGTCTCATCCTTTCGAGATAATGTTTAGATTTAGCTTCGAGCTTCTCGCATTCGATTTTCGACGAATCCATGTTTATACTTAAGGCGGCAATCATGGATAAAACCATCGGATGTATAGAAACCCATTTCTTATTCACGGTTATATTTAGGGTATTCGGATTTCGCACATCGAATCCGTCCAAAAAAGGGTCTATGTTCCCAAGCCATACGCTATTTGGAATATGTATTTTCATGGCAAATATAAGTATACCGGGAATTCACACAAAATGTCAAATCACCGGGATTCCCGGCAAATACCGAATTTTCGTAGATCCCGGGCATACCCGTTATGAGCCTATGCGACTACTTTTGATATGCCTTGCCGATTTCCAATAAAAATATCCAACAACCCCGAATGTCATAACGGGGGATATCCAACTTGGTATTTCAACTCCGAAACTGTCGATTAACATTATCGTTCCCAATCCCAAAATCGAGTACATCGCGCCATTTTTCAAGTAAAGATATTTCTTGATATTATCGATATTTCTTACGGTGAACTCTCTCAAGACGAAAGCTCCCAAGCCGTTTCCGAGCACGATGAGCGGTACCGACAACGTGAAGGCAAACGCTCCTAATACTCCGTCTATCGAGAATGTCGCGTCTATTACTTCCAGATACAAAATTTTACTTATATCGGTGAGCTCTTTTTTGAGTAAAAGTTTTTCACTTTGCTCGGCGTTTTGTTTGAAGCCGTGAGTGATAAAAAACGCGGTTGACCCGACAACAGCACCAAATGCCATCATCGGATTTTCTTTCAAGGAGAACCAAACAATCGCGGATAAAAGAATAGATACGACCGCATAAAACCAAATCCCTTTGGAATGGAAAAATCTCTCTCCGTACAAGCCGTAATTTTTAGGCTCGATAAAAAGCCAATGAAAAAATAAAAACACCAAGAACGTGCCACCTCCGGAAAGCAAAATCGGAGCCGACGACTCAACCGCCTCCATTACCGCCGGATCGCTTGAAAATGTCGCGGTCAAAGCGCCGATGGGGCCAAGCTCGGGCGTGGTCGCCCAAACTATAACCCAGGGCAACAAACCTCTGATTATAAATACCGCGAACAAAAGGCCCCAGATAAGAAACCATCTTCTGGCCTTTGGCGACATTGTCGAAAGCACCTCCGCATTCACTATCGCATTATCAATACTGCTTATTACCTCGAATAAACAGAGACCGGCAATCGTCAGCGATATTGAAAAAATACTCATGCGCACATTTTACTCCGCCAAACTCGAGTTGCAAAGAGTGCTCATCCAAGAAATTCTCATGTGCCTGTTCGGATTATCACTCCCGGCATAAGGTACAAGCCCGAGTTGCGACGCCACGAAAGTTTCGCAAATCTCCTCCATTAAAGCACGTCGAAAAGCGACAGGATCCCTTCCTTTTATTTCGGGCGTCAGCATGTCTTTGCAAGTCGCGGAATACCTTGAAATCGGTTCAAACCCTTCCGCCAAAACAAGTCTTCCGAAATCATCGAGCCAATCTTTAAATGTGAACGTGAACCCGCCAGATTCAAGCCTGGTCGCGAACATTTCGGCGGGGTTGTTCCTGAAATTCATTTCCACGCTATGAAAAAATTCATGCAAAAGCACGTGAACTTGATACATAAAAACGGCGGTGTCATCTTCGGAAACGGTTTTCGGAATGGAGGTTGGGAGAATAATTTCCGCGCCATCGGAAACCCCGACAATAACCCTGGAAGGATGTAATTGACCGGCTTCAACTTCTTGCAAAAACGTATCTTCGGATATCCAACGAGGAACGCCTTGCATATCTCCGTTTTCATCAAACCGTGGGACCAATACTTGATTTCGATATACGACAACCTGCAATTTTGATAACGCCACGAGTACCGCCGGCATCCTTTCCAGAATACTCCTAACCATTTCGGGGAAAACTTGTCTCGCTTTTTGCGAATCGCTTAAATTTTCATAATCAAAACATTCAACCTTACCGATTTTTTCCGCAGAAGCCGGATCGACAGGCCTGGCTAAAATCCCGGTCAGCCCCGCTTTATATTGCGGGAGATTACCGGCAACGAATTCGAGAGCTGGTCTCAAATCGTAACGATCTTTTCTGGTTTCCGCTTGGTCTATGCTCGGAGGAGTACTTAATGACATGGTTTTATTAATTTAGAAGATGTCAGATTAACACAACTGGCCAACAAGTCAACCCTGAATCTCAAAGTTCTATGGACTATATATCTATTGGTTTATCAGGCTATCCATGATATAATAATACAATTTAAATCAAAAAAATGAGCTTGGTTGACGAAGAATCGGCAGACGTAGACATGACTGATGCTGGGTCGGACATAAATTTCGGCGACATAACCGGCACAATTTTAACGAAATTTGTTGACCTTTTACAAGCCGCGGTAATCCTCGCAATTGCGTATTTGGCGATCAAATGGATAAGCAGATATTTTAAAAAAATCGAAACAACCCACGAACAGCAAAGAACAGCTCTCAACCTCGTTGAAAAAATCGTAAACGGTTTCGTTGCGGTAATAGGAGTGACTCTTGCCCTCAAGGTAATCGGGCTCGATATCAGCCTCCTGGTCAGCGTAGGTGTTTTGGGATTGAGTTATGGATTAAAAGACATTATCAAAAATTACATCGCCGGTATTTTGATTTTCTTCAAAGGTCCTTTCAAAATCGGCGACATAGTCAAAATAAAAAAATACACCGGCAAAATCGATCGCATGGACTTTCAATCAACCGGAATCAAAACTTTTGATAATCGAAACATTACGATTTACAACTCCGACATAATGACCGAGTCCATCGAAAACTACTCGAGATATCCGGTCAGAAGGATGGAGATAAGCGTCAAACTCGGTTACGGCACAAACGTGCAAAAAGCGGCAAAAATTTTCGAGCACATACTCGCAACCGATCCCGACGTACAAAAAACACCGAAATATTCCGTCATCTTCAGCGAATTCGAAACCAACTGCTTCGTTCTCAAGCTGAAATTCTGGGTTAAAGCCCCCTCAAACATGTTGGCTATGAGGAGCCGAATAGGGCTGAAAATCCAGCAGGCTATCAACGAAGAGTCTATTTTCGGGCCTTATCAAAAAACTTTCGAGCTTAACCAAGACATGACATTAACTCCGGATCGTAAAAAATGGTCACAAGCGATGGATGTTGCCGAACCGGAACAACCAATAGTCGAGCCTGTGGCGACACAGCAAGTTGCGCTGGAATTCTCGGATGCGGATGAGCCGGAGGCCTGATTTAGCCCCTGTGCCCACGTCCTCTTCCTCGACTAAAGAAAGGTCGTCTTCTTCTTTGATCAAACCTTGGTTCACGATCGTCTTCATGTTGGTCCGGTGGAGGAGTTCGTCTCGGCGGCAATTCGGGCAACGGAGAAATCGGCAAGTTTTTCTTGATTAATCGTTCGATATCGCGAAGTTCACTGCGTTGTTCCGGCGCCGCCAAAGAAATCGCATGACCCGAAACTCCCGCTCTCGCCGTGCGACCGATTCGATGCACGTAATCTTCGGTGTTTGTAGGTAAATCAAAGTTTATAACCACCTCGATATCCGTGACATCAATTCCGCGAGAAGCTATGTCGGTGGCAACCAAAATTCGATATTTGCCCGATTTAAAGCCCTCCATTGCATCTCTGCGTTGGGAAGGTGAACGATTGGAGTGAATTTCCGCAACGCGATGTCCCATATGCCGTATGGCGCTGGTAAGTTTTTTTGCGCCATATTTCGTCCTTGTGAAAACAAGAGTCGTTCCGGAATATTGTTGTAAAAGTTTATCAATCAACCTGCTTTTATCTCCCTTATGGATAATAAAAATTTCTTGAGTCAAATGATCGGCAATCGAACCGGTTGGAGCAACTTCAACACGAATCGGCAGTTTCATAAAACTTGTTGCCATTTTCATAATTTCCGGAGCCAATGTCGCGGAAAAAAGCATCGTTTGTCGTTCCACAGGCAAATGTTGAAAAATTCTTTTAATTTGCGGAGCGAAACCCATATCCAGCATGCGATCGGCCTCATCCAAAACGACGATTTTTACATTTTTAAGGTTGGCGGTTCTCTGTTCGAGATGGTCGTTAAGGCGACCCGGAGTGGCGATAATAATATGCGGATTATTTCTCAAAGCTTGAATTTGGCGATGTATCGGAGCGCCGCCAATCAGCACGGCGGTTTTTAAACCCAACCTCGCCCCCAATTTGTTCAAAGCTTCATCAACCTGTATCGCGAGTTCGCGTGTTGGCAAAACGACCAATCCGTTACCTCTAAACTGTTGCAGGCGTTGAATTAAAGGGATGCCAAAAGCCAATGTCTTGCCCGTTCCGGTTTGTGCAACGCCGACAAGATCCTTGCCCTCCAAGGCAACCGGGATAGCTTGGCGTTGAATCGAAGTTGGAATTTTGTAATGTAATCTGTTGATGGCATCCATAAGGTTTGGCGCAATGCCCAAGCCGGAGAAACCGGGATTGACCGGAGGCTGCGAATTCGGATTTATTTGGTTCGTAGGATTCATAAAATGTGTTTAAGCAATTGAAATTTTCTGACAATGAGATTGCGTTCGCAATCAAGCTTTAATGTATTGCGCATGAAGCGCTTCGCTTTCTTGCGCTGTGGCGGAGAGAGTGAGATTCGAACTCACGATCCCGCAATGCGGGATACCGCATTTCGAGTGCGGCCCGATCGGCCACTCCGGCATCTCTCCATGACGAGTAGCAATCCGAATTATACTATAAATGATTTTTAGGGGTTGCGCAATGACTATTGACAAAAACACAAGCAAGTGTTATCAATTCGGACTAGTTTTGAAAAATATAAAAATGACTTGTTTGCGCGAAGATATCGGTACGTTGGACATAGATCCGTCAATGCCGGAAGTGCATCCGTATGTACGAGAAGCTTTGGATAGGGATTTCAAAAGCAAAAAAAGAGATCCTACCAAGGCGATACTTGAGTTAATGGGGCGAAATCCGAACACGCCGTTTCGTAATGCGGATATAATCCGAAATGTTGCCATGGGTGATACGGAAAACGCCGCAAATATGAAGCTGGCGAATTTGGAAAGAGAGTTTGAGAAAGGGAAAAGTGCCGATAACGGTTTTTATATAACAAGAACAACGCAAAAAAGAGAGGGGCATGCCTCTCCGATGGTTTTTTACACATTGGTGATAACGAATAAAGCCATAGCACTATCCGACGACCCCCCGAAACCTTCGACCGCGAACGAAATTCATCCGTGGGTTTTGGAGGTTTGCGAGCGCGATATCAGAGAAGAGAATGGTACGAGAAAAATACTTGAATTTATGGGGCGAAATCCATCCGTGCCGACAAGTTGCCAGGATATCAAGGAGAACATCGACATCCCGCGAAACGATATATACGAGCGGTTAAACACGCTTATAAAGTTGGCGGGAAAACACAGGGAGCAATATGGGTTTTATATTGAAAAAACAAACATAGGTTCAAGGCAGGTCCGCTTCATATTGCGCTTATTGCCGGACCGAAAAATGGCGCCGGAAGGACGTCAAACAAGGCTGGGAACGGTTTATAATGGCGACCCGGTTACGAGAGTGACGGATGAAATGAGGCAATCGGTTTCGGAAACGCTGAGAAAGTTAGGGATAAATATACCGATAATGACGGCTTCGGAGTTGGGAGCGGAGACGGAATACATAAGGGGTCTTCTTGCGAAAGCGACCTGGATGATAAGAGTGGAAAAACCGGAACATCCGATTATCGAGCGGCTTCTCTCAAACCCCGACGAGGCATTTAGAACCTACGAAATCCTAAGAGAATTCGATATAGGGTCCAAGCAGTTTTTCCATTGTCTCGCGGAAAGGATGGAAGGGAGAAGGGCCGTCGATCTCGGATTTGTTGTGGCGCAAGCACGACGCGGTTTTTTTGCGGCATTCGTACTGGATAAAAGAAAAAGAATGGAAACGTTATTGACGCAAGGCGAGGCGATATATGCGGAGAATACGATACCTTTTGATTACGAAGAGGCCGGTTCTCGTTTATCTGCAAATGTCGGCAAATTTGACGTTGAAAAAACGGTGGCGAATCGAGGGGGAACGGGCATGTATATGCGTTATCGCGAAGATACAAAAATGGAAGTGGTTTTGTTGAACTTGAGCGAAACGTCAATCGATGCCAAACCTTCACAACCGGTGTTAACCGCAACAACATTGATACCCCCGCCCGCGGGGAACGAAAAGAAAGTAAAATCGGCACCAATCGTGACGGCGCCAATGTCGCGTCGTACAAGCGCCGGGATAATAAACAGATTAACCAGAGAAGTCGGAGCGTCTGCCGTCAGGCTGGCAGCGGCAAAAAACGAAAACGAAAGTTTAAAAGAAGACTTCGAAAGGGCAACAGCGCTTGTTGTTGAAGAGCTGAACGCCGTCAAGGCTCAACTTACGGGCGCGAAAGCCGACATTGATCGGTTAAGAGCGGCTCTTTCCGCAGCAACAGCCGAAAATACAGAGATGGACAAGGAAGTCAGGGCGTTATCGGGCGCAAAAGCACGATTAAAACAAGAGCTGGCGGAGAAAGAAGAATCTATAGAGAAATTGGCAATATTGCTGGCCGATACCATGACGGAAGCGGAAACTCCTCCGGTTGGAGAAGTGGATATAAGAAGAAATATGCCGGTCCAACTGAAACGAGAAGTAATAAATAGGATTTTGGCAAAGAAGAAAAGTTCCGAAAAACAAGTCAGCGAGGAAGGAAAGGTAAGCACGGGTAACAAATATGCCGAATGCGAAGCATTGGCGGGATTCAGGCCGCCATTTATAGTGGCGGAGGCGCTTTACCATGTAGAATCCGGTAAAAGACGAATGGCGTTGCTTCTTGTTAATGATGGCGGGAGGTGGAGGGAAATGCCGGCTCCGATTGAATTTTTGGAACCTTTCGATGCGAAGCTGGCGGCGCTTGCGACAATACCCGGGAACGGCGGCAAGAGAAGGGTATGGAGGGTATAGCGTCAATTCACGCTCAAAGAGCGACACTTGCTGAATGTACAAATTGGCGGAGAGGGAGGGATTCGAACCCTCGCGGCGGAAAATATCCACCCTACAGGTTTAGCAAACCCGCCCCTTCAGCCACTTGGGTACCTCTCCGCGATGTGGCTTCTAAAAATGCTATTCGGTAAATCAAAAAACAGCATAAGCTTTTTACCCTTTCTATAGCGATTTTACAAGTGAAACAACGCACGAGCAACCGCAGTTTTCAAAACGTCGGCTTCGGTCTGGGTATCGAGTCTGTCTCCCATATATCTTCCGACATGTCCGAAGAATTCGGTTTGTCCGGTCTTTCCGGTATGCGTTTTCACAACCGCGGCGGCGACCTTGAGAGCTTGGGCGAAACACGACAACGAACTTTGCACCGCTCGAGCTGAAGATATTTCAGCATATGTACTATCTTGCCTGTGAGTGAATCCGCACATACCTTTCAACCCTTCCACAAAAGGAACAATCTTCTCAGCCCTGAATCTGTCAGCGAATCGCCACACATCGAAGATTTCATTCGCATCGGTTTGACAATGAGCCACGTTCGAGCCTTCAGCCATATTGATTTTTGTGTAAAATTTATAACACAAGAAATTTACCCTTTTCTAAAACTTGAAATCAAGTTAATTTAATGGCGTATCAACCTTTTATGCCAAATATTCTTGGAATCATCTTTCTGTTTCTTCCTGCGGGGATCGCGAACGCGAGTCCGGTTTTGTTTAAACGGGTTCAATTTTTGAATTATCCCGTTTGTGAAAAATTCTTAGGGAATCACAAGACATGGAGAGGACTTTTTTTTGGTATTTTGATGGCGACTTTGGTCGTTTTTATTCAGACAAAAATTCAAATTCCCGAAAAATACACTCTTGTAAATTACGCCGAAATAAACCCGTTAATCCTCGGGCCATTGTTGGGAGCAGGAGCTTTGATCGGGGATATGCTTAAAAGTTTTTTCAAACGAAGAATCGGTATCGCGCCGGGAAAGCCGTGGGTGCCTTTCGATCAAACCGACTGGATAATAATGTCGGTATTAGTCACGTTGCCTTACACGCACTTGGATTTGGTAAATGTGCTTTCCGCAATCGTGATTTTTGGCTTGCTACACCCGGCATTTAATCTTCTGAGCTACTTTCTCAAACTGCAGAAAGTAAAAATTTAACCAAATAATTATGACATCAGAAAAACTCCCAGAGGTCCCCCCGCCTCCTGATAGGGAGACGCAACCGAAAAGAAGTTTTTTCCTTTCGGCACGTGAAGAACCGTTAAAAAGTATTCGGGAAAAAATCCAAAAAGCGACCGGGAAAAGTCTGAGAGCGCCACGTCGGGAAAATTCATAAGTTCTAAGACATGCCTCGTTCACGAGTCAATTCCATCAGTCTTTTTGTCACCTCTCCGGCCTCAATTTCCCTCCCGTCAATTTCAACAATAGGTACCATTCCGGTCGTAGTTTTTGTTATAAAAACCTCATCCGCGTTTTGCAAATCCGCAACGGTAGCGCGCGCAAATTTAACATTTACAGAGTCCAAAACAACCTGCCTCGTAACCCCTTCAAGCACTCCATCTCTTCTCGTATAAACTTGCCCGTCTTTCACCCAAAACACATTCGAATAAGCGCCCTCGGTCACAAAACCTTTGCGATCTACCAAAATTGCCTCATAAGCTCCTCGTGAAACGGCGAATTTATTTGCTTCAACGGATTTAAAATAGGGCAGAGCCTTTGCCTGCGGTTTTTTTCTTTCCAGTTTCAAACTTACCACTTTCACCCCTTTATAAATTTCGGGATCAATTTCAAGATGCATTACGTCAATCGCAATATCTTTTGAAGTAACAACGCACTTGATTCTAAAAGGTGGCTTTAATTTCGACCCTTCCACGGATTTCAAAACCATCTCCCGAATTTCACTTACGCTTGCAGGTAATTTCATCTCTATAATTCTTGCAGATTTTGCAAGCCTTTTTAAGTGCAGATCAAGCATGAAAATTTCTCGCCCATAAGTTCTCATAGTCTCAAAAACACCTTTCAACTTCTTATTTGCCGGATCGAAAATCGCCGACGGTTCACGCAATTTCAAAAAAGATTTCGCTTTATCGAGAGTCTCTTCATATTCCGATTCGCGCGTTGAATCGGCGACAATTCCGCCACCGACGTTAAGATACAATTTCCCGTTTTTCGCGACGAGAGTTCGTATCGCGATATTCGTGTCCATATCGCCGGAGCCATCTATATACCCGATTGCGCCGGTGTAAACGCCTCGGCAAACAGGTTCAAGCTCATCGATAATTTCCATCGCTCGTTTTTTCGGGCAACCGGTGATTGATCCGCCCGGCAAGCACGCTCGCAACAAATCGACTGCCGATAAATCTTTACGCAAAGTGCCGACAACTTCGGAGTATGTATGCCAAACTGTCGGACATTTTTGTATCGCTCTGTGTTTCGCGACCCGCACGCTCCCAATTTCGCAAACCTGTCCGATATCGTTTCTCAATAAATCGGTTATCATGTTGAGCTCCGCCTCTTCCTTTTTACTTTTTAAAAGTTCGTCACGCATTTTCGCATCTTCCGCCGGAGTTTTTCCGCGAGGACGCGTTCCTTTAACGGGGCACGTATAGACAGTCCCGGAAAGCGTAGCGGTTCCGGGGCGATACATTGAGTCGTTTTGTCCTCGCTTTGCGGTGGACAAAGCTCCTTGTTCAAGGCGCAAAAATCTTTCCGGCGACGCGCTTAAAATCTTCACCTCTCCCAAATCCAAATAAGCGGCCATTTCGGCCGGGTTCGTTTCTAAAATTTTACAAAAAAGATCCGCATGATTGCCATCGAAATCCGCAACCAGCCTATGCGTCAAATTAACCTGATAAATGTCGCCATCAAGGATATATTCGCGAATTTTTTCGAACGCACGATCATAAGTTTTTTTCGACATTTCCGGCTCGAAATTCGTAACGATATTTTCACGATAAGCGCACGGCTTCGCCCAAATTTCACGAACTTTTCCGGGCGCAGTCGTGAAAATTTTCTTCTTCAAATTATCAAATCGCAAAAAATCTTTATAGAAATTCAAATAAATCAAAGGCATGCCGAGATCGTCTTTCGCACTTCTTTTTATTTTGAAAAGTTTATAACCCAAGTCGTAAGAGAAATATCCTACAGCGCAAAAATGCGAAGCATTCTTCGCGCCATAATTTAAGTTGTTTCGCGTTAGCGAAACTCCTTCGAAATCCGCTTCCTTCGAAACGAATTTCTTCACCGGATTAAACCCGATAAAAGACCACCTTCCGCCGTGCAAAAAACTAACACCTTTTTCATGAGCCGCGACCTTTCTGAAAAATAAAATCGGATCAAAATCTCTAATTTTTATCTCAACGTATTTCATTCAAAAAGTTACGAATTATTTTATCTGCGCGCTCGGTCAAAAATGATTCCGGATGAAACTGCACGCCATAAACAGGATATTTTTCGTGCGCAACGCCCATGATGATTTTATCGCCCCTTAGTATTAACTTGTTTTGCGGAGCAAAACTCCAAGCCGTTAAATCGAATTCGTCCGGCACGCGGTCCGTGACTAAAGAATGATACCTCGCAGCGCGAAAAGGATTTTTAATGCCTCTGAAAATTCTTTCGCCGGAATGATGAACGGTACTCGTTTTGCCATGCATGACTTTATCGGCCCTCACGGTTTTCGCACCAAAAACTTCACAAATACTCTGGTGCCCCAGGCACACTCCCAAAACAGGTTTTTTTTCGTAAAATTTCGCAATCACTTCGAGACAAATCGGATAATCGGAGGGTTTTTTCGGTCCCGGCGAAATAACAATCGCATCATACGTATCAATGTCACGTACGGAAATCTCGTCATATTTTTTTACATCAACATCGCCCCCCAACCTCATAATTTGCTGATAAAGGTTGAAAGTGAATGAATCGTAATTGTCGATAAGTATAATTTTCATAGCCGGATAGGGATTATACTTATATAATCAATTTATGAAAACCTTAGAAGAATTATCGGCGGAAATAGATCGGATTCAACTTCGCAACAAATCCGTCGAAACCGACAAAGCATGGGAAACGAGTATCACTAGAAGAATCGTGCTTGCCATTCTCACATACGTTTCGATAGGCGCATATATGCAGGCGATAAATATAGAAAAACCTTGGCTCAACGCCATAATTCCATCTGTCGCATTCATGCTCTCGACGCTTACTTTGCCGTTTTTCAAAAAGATGTGGATACGAATCCGGTAAGTTTAAGCCACTTTATTTTCTTCACTCGATTTTTTCTTTAAAAATAAAACTTTCGCCATGACCAAAGACTGTTTTGCGTGCATTGCCATATGCAATAGCGCGACCACGATGAGCGCCATGCCGAAATTTCTATGCGCTTCATAAATCCACACCCATCTTATATGTTTTCAAAATTAGTGGCTATAAAATCGCCGATATAGTGAGTGATTATTACAACGAGTATGGTTATTCCCAAATGCTCACCAACAACTTCGAGATAAGACTCTTTATTTTCTTTCGCCATTTTCAAGCTTATCAAAGTAATGACGCCGAGTCCCCAAGCCAGGCTTACCCAAATGGCGGTTTCGAGATCCAAAAGAACAATCGGGATAATAAAAACGGAAGCGGAAATCACTTTAAATAAAAAAGTGAAAAACGTCGAAGCCCAAATCTCTTTATGTGTTTTGCCACCCTTGAACTCCTCCGAAATATGCACCCCGAGCGCATCCGAAAAAGCATCGGCTATCGCAATTGTTAAGATACCTCCGAGCACTACGGTTTTCGAATGAGTTCCCGAATGCAACCCGATAATCAATCCGAGAGTCGTGATAACTCCGGACGTTAAACCGAATCCGAGCCCTTTTTTTATTGCGTTTTTCATGCAGGGACATTATAAAATACAACCATCACTTTAACACAACACAATATGTCACACCACGAAATTCCGACCGGAGAAAAAGAAGCTCGTTTTGCCGCGCAGTCAGTAATCGTGGCTCGAATTTTGGAAAACGGCATGCGGGCGTATTCCGAAGAGATAACAGATTTGGATGCGGCATTTTCGACAGACGACAAGGTGATTCGTTGCATAGACGAAGGCACTCCCGGCGGCGTGCATCTCGCCGGTTCCGGAATTCTTATGGACGCGGCGCAACTTACGGCATCTTTGCGCGCAATGGGCGCAACCGGCATCACAAGTCACTCGCATTGTGGAGCGGCGGGGTTATACGCGAAAGCGCAAGGCTTGGATCCTTCATTACGATATGTCGGGCTCGTTTGATCCTTCGCACGTCGCCGACCTGCCAAAAGGGTTCGTTGTCAGCAGAAAATTTTTACCAGCAGAATATGCTCAAAAAGAACTGGAAATTGCAATTTCAATCGCAGTAGGCGACCACGGCTACGGGGAATTGATTACAGCAGAAAACCCATTTTTGGTGGTCGTGGTGGGGGGAGATGGGAACGCTTTAAAAGAAGCGCGGGAAATCGTAAAAAAATTCGGAGATAAGGTTAGAGTAGAGACATTGTAAGCGCTAAATTGTAATAAAATTCCTAAAACGCATTATACGGTTAGATTTGCAAAATAATTTAACCAACCAAAACAATGCAAAATCGAAATCACACAATCTGGGCTTTTGTAGCCACAATCTTGATCACGGCGATCACGGTCGGGAGCGGAGTCGTTTATCTCCTGTCAAAAAATGCCGACGTAAGTGCCGATCTCGAACTGGACCCATACGAGGAGGCGGTCGACGGAGCCCTGTATTCTCCGGATCATGAAGCGGGAGTGATCTGGGAAGGGTATGCCGAAAACAGCCCGATCATACTTTACTTAACAGACAGTATGGGTCGAAACGCGGTACCGATAACGAGACAAATGGTGGAGCCAACCGAAGGGACTCTGAATACAGATTCTATCGCTTGGAAAGATTCACAAACGATAACTTACACGGAAACGCGATTTGTAACCGACAAAGACGGCAGCCCGCAAGATACATACATGCTCAACGTCTACACTTTATCGAAATACGTTTACGATGCGGCGGGGATGGGATGGATTAATGTGCAAAATGAAGGCTCGACAAACAACGTTGAAGTCATAACCGAGCCGGCTTCGGATGGAGCATCCACGGACGTGAGATTTATCTTGAACGATGTGGAGCTGGACCCATGGCATTTTGACGGGTTGATGAATGCTTCAATCTTTTATGTCACAAAAGACAACGCCTATATTCAGGTCAATCCCGACGGCTTGGGAGGCTACATACTTTATGGCGGAGCATACAATCTTTACAGATTGAACTTCACAACGAAACAGGTGGAAGAAATAGGAGTGCCGATGGTGACGGACATCGTGGCAACAGCATACGAAGGCGATCTCGTAGTCGGATTCGATATCGGCTGGGAGGATACTTTCACGGCTCATGTATATAACGTTAATCATTACACGGACGCGGTTTACGATATCGGATCGGAATACGACGAAGTCGGCGCCGGTAAATTCTCCCTCGATGGCAGAAAAGTGATTCTTGCGGCAAGCATGAAATGGGACGAAGAAACCACGACCTTATACGAAATCGATATCGCGGAAGGTACCATAGAAGAAATCCCGGGTTCGAGGATAGCGGGAACTTACGAATACATCGGATGGGATTCTGCGGGGGGCTATATTGCTTACTAAAAAACCGAGGCGCAAATTAGCTTGTTTAGCAGACCGTCCGACAATGAAATTGGAGGACGGTCCTAAACAAGCGAAGGATTGACGCATAAAATGTTATTCTGTGCAACAGATAGCAAAAAGCATTGCGAATCATTAAGCAAATTTAAAAACAATGCGTTTTCTTAAAAAAGTTCATTGTCGGACAG
>Ga0076331_128_pt1 | contig 25080 bp, 31 predicted proteins | sample RifGroA2_FD_67838 | JGI IMG/M metagenome (GOLD analysis project Ga0076331, IMG submission 67838) | Peregrinibacteria bacterium GW2011_GWA2_43_8
AGTTTGTTAAATATTAAACCGATTTTTTTCCGATCGATTTCCCCGTTGGTTTCGGCGCCACTTGCGATATCTATTCCCAGAGGATTGGTTTCTTTGATGGTTTTTTTCATGTTCTCGGGAGTAAGACCGCCCGCAAGCAGGAACGGAAAATTCACGTTTTTCAAATCGATGTTTATCGGTTTTCCAGCTCCGGGTGAGGAACCATCTAGTAAAATATATGCGGCATATGGCAGATATTTCCCAGCTTTTTTTAAATTGTTTTCGTTTCGTATTGAAATTCCTTTGATGACCGGTTTGCAACATTTTTTTACAAACTTTACGGATTCGTTTCCGGAAAGTTGGATGTAGTCGAGATTGAGTTTTTTCGCAGTTGTATTGATTTCTTCAAGCGGTTGATTTTGGAAAACACCGACAATTTTTGTTTTCTTAACCGCCTTGCGAATTTCGCGAGCCTTTTCAATTGAAATAAATCTTTTACTGCTCGGTACAAAATTCAGTCCGATAAAATCAACTCCGAGTTTGTCGCAAAATTTGGCATCTTCAACGGATCTGATCCCGCATATTTTCAACTTCTTGCCAATGAATTCGGAAATCGGTGTTCCTTTCATAAGAGCCGTTCCCACCAAAATCGCGGAAACATTTTCAGGGAGTTTTTCAATGTCTTCCGCCGAGTGAAATCCGCTTTCGGAAACGACGATTTTGTCGGGGGGGATATGTTTGGCGATTTTTGCGGTTGTGGAAATATCAACTTTAAATGTATGTAAATTCCGATTATTTATTCCTATTATCTGCGCTGAAGTTTTCAGCACCTTGGAAAGTTCGTTTAAGGTGTGAACTTCGCATAAAGCGTCCATGTTTAAGCTTTTTGCGACCGTTATGAAATCTTCCATCTGTTTTTCGGTTAAAATCGAGGCTATCAGCAAAATCGCATCCGCTCCGTGTTTTCTTGCCTCGTAAATTTGAGATGCGTCTATGATGAAATCTTTGCAGAGAATCGGTGTTTTGGAAGTGCTTTTCGAGGTCTCTTTCAGATATTTCAGATCTCCATCGAAAAACTTTTTATCGCAAACAACGGAAATCGCATCGGCTCCCGAGTTTTCATAATTTCGAGCTATTTCGGATGGTGAGAAGTTTTTTTTGTATATAGTTCCGGCACTGGGAGAAGCCCTCTTGATTTCGGCGATTAAGGACAATCCGTTTTTTCCGAGCGCGCCTGCAAAATCTCGAGTTGATGGCGCAATCCCGATTTCTTTTCTCTTGTGTTCAACGATTTTTAGAAGAATATCGGGTGTATTTATCGCTTGCGATGCCGCTTCATACCCTTCTTTCAGGGTTCGAACTTTGTCTGTTAACTTTAATGCGAGTGCAGTATTTATCAGAACCAAATCTTTATGTCGCGTTTTGCATTCGCCTTTCAAAATGTCTGTGGCGATACGCGTGTTAAATTGTGCGTTCCCGCCTTTAATTTCATGAAAAACCGCGCTTTTTATGCCAAAATTTTCCGGAGTAATTGTATAAGATTTGATGTTTCCATTTGAGAGTTCCATGACTTGTGTTTTTCCTGTTAAAGTCACCTCATCCAGCCCATCTTCGCCGCATACGACATAAACTTTTTCTTTTCCGAGCAGTAGGCAAGTTTCGGCGATAAGCTCCATTTTATCCTTGAACGTCGTGCCTATAATTTGTTTTTTCGGAAAAGCCGGATTAAGAAGCGGACCGAGAAGATTAAAGAAGGTGGGTCGTCCTATTTTTTTGCGCATTTCGGCAAAATTTTTCATTACAGGGTAAAAAAATGGGGCGAAGAGAAAAGCCAACCTCTCTTTTTTAAATTTTTCTTCGATATCCGAAATATTATCCGTAAATTTTATTCCCAACGATTCGAGAAGGTCGAAACCGCCGAACCTGCCGCTTGCGGCTTTATTCCCGTGCTTTGCGACCGGGATACCGAGTTTGGCGAGAATAAATGCGGAAATGGTCGAAGTGTTGATCCTCTCAAGCCCCGAGCCTCCCGTTCCGCAAATATCAATGGCGTTTTTAAGATAAGGTTTGTTTGGGATCTGTTTTTGTAAAAATCGAACAACGTTTGCCAGTTCTTTCGGAGTGATGTCCGTTTTGGAGCCGAGAAATTCCACCTGTATTTCAGGTGACAATTTTCCTTTTATGCTCAGTTGAAGAAATGTTAATAAATTCACGTGATGAGATTTTTAATTAATTTAAATCCGTTCTCGCCTTTCATGGTTAAGACCGATTCGGGATGAAATTGAACCGCGGAAATCGGCAATGTCTTATGACGAATTGCCATTACGAGACCATCGGACTTGGCGCAAACCGTGAAACATTCGGGGACTTTATCGGCGACCAAAGAGTGGTATCTTCCTCCCTTGAAATCCTGCTCCAACCCTTTGAAAAATCCTTTCTTGTCGTGGTGTATTTCAGAAGATTTGCCGTGTACCGGTTTTACGAATTTCAAAGTGCCTCCAAAACTTTCAATCAATGCTTCAAGCCCCAAGCAAACGCCGAAAATCGGAAATTTCTCGTGATATTTCTTTATTATTTTCATCAGATTACCGGCGTTACGCGGAATCGAAGGACCCGGAGAAATGACAATAAGATCCGGATTGATGTTTTCAATCAAACTCGGGTCAATATTATTTCTGTAAACATGGATATCGCATTCAAGTTGTTTGAAATAATCCGCGAGATTGAACGTGAACGAATCGAAATTATCTATAATTAAAATATTTTTATATTTCATATATTTTTTATTATGAGATTGCTATCGCAATCACTTTGATAATATGGAGCCTTCGTCTCGCTTTGCTCGACTGTGGCTCTGAATGCTGACGCTTTATTTAAAGTTTCCCGATATTCCTTTCGGGGAATCGAATCGTATAGAAGGGTGGCACCGACTTGGAATCCGAGTTCGCCGTTTTTGATATGTGCCGTTCGAATGATAATTCCGGTATCCATATCGCCGGAGAATGTCAGATAGCCGATAGTGCCGCCGTAATAACGGCGTCTTTCTTTTTCGTGTTTTTCGATGAGTTTCATGGCGGCAACCTTCGGAGCGCCGGTGAGTGTTCCCGCATTCAAACAGGCGATTAAGGCATCCAGCGCGGTGTAATTTTTCCTTAATTTCCCGGATAAATGGGCAACCGTGTGCATAACACGTGAATATTTTTCGAAGCGCCAGCATGTTTTCATGATCTTCTATGGGGTCTTTCCCCCTCTTTGCCGTACCGGAAATGGGGCGCAGGTTCACAATGTTGTTCTCGCATCTTACCATCATTTCCGGCGAAGCCCCGACCAATTGCTCGTTATGAAAATCGAAATAAAACAGATATGGAGAAGGATTGGATTCGCGATATTTCAAATATAATGCAAACGGGTCGCCTTGGAATTTCGCTCTTAAAATATTGGAGAAAACAATTTCGAAAAGCTCGCCTTCTTCGGTGTATTTCCCGGCCAACCTTACCAAATCTTCGTACTCTTTTTGTCTTAATGCGAATTTGGGATTCTGGATTTTATAAGAAGTTTTCTTTGTTTTCTCGCCATTAATTTGTTTCGCGATTTTTTCAATATCGTCACGAGCTTCTTTTTGATTTTCTCGATATGCAATGATTTCGTTCTTTTGTTTCAAATGATCGAAAAACACAAATGTATCATATAAAAACAACGTGAAGTCGTTTGTGTCATTATCGGAATTTTTATTGGGAATATCTTCAAACAATCTGATAAAATCGTAACTGAAGGCTCCGTAAAGTCCGAGTAGTGTCTTGTCTTTCATCTCAAATTTGCGCAAAACGATCCGAATTATTTGTGCGATATTTATTCTTTTGGATCTTTCGGTTTCTTCCAGCAAATCCGTATGGTTTTCAATCGTACCGGAAATATTTTCGTCTGTAATTTTATATTGATCGCAAATCGAAAAATCTTTCTTGGAAAATTTCTTTAAATAAAACGATCCGCGTTTGTTAAGCTTGGTAATGGAGAACTTGTTGTTTTTGCCCGAGATTTTCAGTGCCGGATCGATTCCAATCAGACTTAATCTTCCGTAAATTTTCGATACGTCTTTTGATTCAAATAAGAATTTGTATCTGTAGTTTCGATATAGGTCGGCGAAAACTCCGTGGGGTTCTTGAATGTTGATCATAAATTTACAAATATTTAAAAAATAACCTCGGCAATCGAGGTTGTTTCATAAGTTAATTTTTACATTAAATTATTCCCTCAATCGCCCCGAAGGATTGAGTCGCCACAATTTCTTCAATATCCGTTCAAGTCCGGGCTCGCCGTATTTCAGTTCCCTCGATCCTCTACTGACGGTTCCTATGCTCACATGTAGTTTCTTCGCCACTTCTCTTTGAGGGGTGCCTTTTACCAATAATTTAAATATCTGAAATCTTCTCGACATCTCTTCCAGTTCATCCGGGGTAAGGATGTTTTTCAAAAAAGCCAAAGTCGACTCCTTTTTGTTCAGAGAAACGATTGTTTCCACCAGCTCGTTGATGAATTTCTTTTCCATATGTTCTATTGTAATAGTACGGTGATACTATATGCGCGCAAGAAGATGAAGTCAAGTGGAAGTTTCGAAATTTGATTTTCTATGGCTTACAATCTACAATCTACTCAAGCTTTTTAAGCTTTTAGCCAAAAATAAAATGGACGACATAAAATTCCCAAGCGAAAATCAGGATGATAATTTGAGTGAGGATGAAGTTGTGGATAAGGAAGGGGAGTCCGATCTCGATAACCTTGAAGAAGAGGTGAAACATGGATCTTCTTCCGAGCCCGCGTCCAAGGTGAAGATTACTTTCGGCAGGTTTGTCAGTCTTGTGGCGAATCACAGTTTTCTCGATATCGTTGAGAAAAATTCCGATGAGGAGGTGATTATTAGCACCAATTTGCTTACCGATTTGGCAAATGCGCATGACGGGCAGACCGAGAGGAAGTTGCCGGTTGTTTTTGTTCTCGGGTTGATTGTCGGTATAGGTTTAACTTATTTACTTTTGACAAAAGTTTTATGAAATTAAAGTACAAGCGAATAATGCTGAAGGTTTCCGGCGAAGTTTTGGCCGGTGATTCGGGCGAGGGGGTGGACTTCAAGTCCGTTCTCGGTTTGGCGGAGAGGATCAAAGAGTTAAATAAGGCCGGTTGTGAAGTTGCGTTGGTTGTTGGCGGAGGCAATTTGTGGAGGTATCGCGATAATGCGAAACATGCGATAGAGAGACAAGATTCGGATATTATAGGGATGCTTGCGACCGTGATGAACGGGATTGTTATTTATAATGCTCTTGAGAAAGTCGGTATGAGTCCGAGAGTTATGAGCGGGCTTGCGCAGGACGTTGTTGAGAAATTCGATCCAAAATTCGCTAAAGGACATCTCAGGAAAGGAAGGGTTGTCATTTGTGCCGGCGGTACCGGTCAGCCGTTTTTTACAACCGATACGGCGGCGGCTTTGCGCGCGCTTCAACTGAATTGCGATGTTTATTTGAAAGCTACAAAAGTTGATGGTGTTTACGATAAGGATCCGATTAAGTATAAGCACGCGAAAAAATTCGATCATCTGACTTTCGGTGAAGCCCTTGAGAAGGATTTGAAAGTTATGGATTTGACCGCGATCTCTTTATGCAAAGATAATAATTTGCCCGTAATAGTATTGGATTACTGGAAAAAAGGTAATTTGATGTCTGCAATTACAGGCAAAAAAATCGGTACTTTAATAAATTAACATTCAAAACTATGGTTGAAAAACACATCGGCGTTGCAAAACTTGAATTCGATAAGGCGTTGGCGCATCTACATGAAGAGTATGCAAAACTTCAGGTCGGGCGTGCTCATCCGGGTTTGGTCGAGGGGCTTTTGGTTTCGGCTTACGGTTCTTATCAGCCTTTGAAAAATTTGGCTTCGATTTCGATTCCCGATCCGAAAACTCTCCAAGTTCAACCTTGGGACAGAAGCATCATGAGTTCGGTTGAAAAAGCCATACGCGAATCCACATTGGGCTTGAATCCCGTCAATAACGGACTTGCGATTTTGCTCAATATTCCGCCTTTGACCGAGGAGCGACGCAGAGATCTCGCCAAAGTTGTTAAAAAGCTTGCCGAAGATGCGAAAATCAGTGTCAGAACTGCGAGACAGACTGCGCACAATGCTTTTAAGGAACTTGAAGCGGCCAAGCAGATTCGCGAAGATGCCAAGTTCTTAGCCGAAGAGACCCTTCAGAAAGTTGTTGACGATTATAATAAGAAAATTGAGGAGGCCGATAAGGCGAAGACGGAAGCGATTATGACGGTGTAGAGGTTGTGTTACCGGTTATTTATGCAAATTTTCATTTCAATTTTGGTTTTTATCGTCATTTTCTCGCTTGTGATTTTTGTACACGAGTTGGGGCATTTTTTGGCTGCGAAAAGGGCGAGGATTTATGTCGAGGAGTTTGCAAGAGCAACAAGAGGAGTTTTGGAAATGCGCATTTGAGGTCGAGGTTTTTTGTTGCTGTCGGCGGGGTTGTAATGAATTTGATAATGGCTTTTTTGTTTTTGACTTTGGGTTTTTGGATCGGGATCGAACCGTTGATTGCGACGACGGATGATTTTATAGAAGGGATTGAGTCGGGTCAGATTGTTATTGAGACGGGGATGTATGTTAAAAGCGTGGAGGTTGGGTCTGTTGCCGATGAGCTTGGTATCGAGGTTGGAGATAAAATTTCGAGTGTCGATTCTTCTCCGTTGACTATGGTTGCCGATTTTTATTTGGCTTTTGAAGACGGTATGGCTGTTTTGGAGGTTGACGGGAAGGGGAGTATCAAGTTTGAGGGCGACGGATCCAAGTTGGGGATGGATTTCTACTCTTTCGATATGCCGAGAGTGAAAATTGTCGAGGTGGCGGAAGGGTCTCTTTTACAGGAGGGAGATGTGATTTTGAGGATTGACGGAGTTGAGATTTTTGGGATTGAAAGATTTTATGAAATAAAAGATTCCGCCGTGGATTATGATGTTTTGCGTAGTGGCGAAGTTGTTGCCGTCGAACTGGTTCCGTCAGTTAAAAATTCCGCTTTGATTACGAAAATTTTTCAGGGTTCGGGTGCGGAGGAGGCCGGTCTTATTGCGAGTGATGTGATTTTGAGTATAAACGGGCAAGAAATCCTCAAAGCCGAAGATGTTCCGACTGTGACTTTGGCGCAAGAAGACGATGTTTTGACTTATGTTATTAAAAGGGATGGGACCGAGATAAGTTTCGATGTTTTGAGAAATGAGGAGGGATATGTTGGGATTTATGTTGCGGATATAGAGAGTGTGAAATCGGATGTTTCGGCGATTTACGAAGAGACTTATGTGACTTCGGTTATGGAGATAAAAAAGGTCAGGTATGGATTTTTGCGTGCTCCGGTTGAAGCGGTTTCGGAGATAAAGAGATTATCAATATTGACGTTTGGTGTGATAAAAGAGTTTTTTGGCGGGTTGATTACGAAAGGCGAGGTGTCGGATAGTGTTGCCGGTCCCGTTGGAATAGCGCAGATGACTTATGTGTTTTTCAAGGAAGGATTTGCGGCGTTGGTGAGGTTTATAGCGCTTTTGAGTTTGAGCTTGGCGGTTTTCAATATAATTCCGTTCCCGGGGTTGGATGGTGGCAGGTTCGCGTTTTTGTTATTCGAGGCGTTTACCGGCAGAAAGCCGAATGCGAAGGTGGAGGCCGTGTTTCACAGTGTCGGGTTTATGTTGCTGATGTTGCTGTTGGTGGTGGTGACGTATAAGGATGTGATTAGGATTGTACAATAGGGAGTGGTGGTTGACGTCGCATCTCGTTGTGGTATAATTGGAGGTGTATTTGTTAATGATAAATTATGGATACTGAATTGTCGCGCGATTTGGATTTTAAAAATCCCACAGATGGTTTGGGCGAATGTCCTCCGGATTGGGATTCGTTTAAACGGTTGCTTGTCTTGAGAGGTTGTGCGGTTGAGGGGTTGGATGAGCGATTTGTTTTGTCCGGCGATGTTCTTCCTGTTGATCAGACAGAAGGGAAGGTCTCTTTGTCGAATACCAAGGGAGATTTCAGAGATAATTTGGCTTATATTGTGCGATATCGGGCTCGTGGTTTATATGGTTTGATGGCGCAAATTCTTGGTCCGGCTGAAAAAGGGCTTGTCAAGGTGTTGATTGCTCATGAAAGCGAAGGTGTTTTATTGGAAGTGGGATACGGGCGTGGTACCTTAAATGTTGTTTTTCCCGATAATTTTGCGTATGGATTTAAAGACTTTTTTGAATGGTTGAGATCTTTGAACGGTTGCGATGTTCGTTTGGTTAACGATCAAAGAAGTTATACTTATGCGGAGTATGATAAGGAGGTTCAAAGACGTCGTGCGGAAGATGCGGAAAGAAGTACTCCGGTGCCGCCTATTCATCTCATCCGACGGAGGAGAGACGATAGCGCTATGGTTTGCACATTTTCTCGAATCTTTTTTTCGATCCTCTGTCCGCAAACACCACTGTTCCCGGAATTATACCCATCATTGCGTTTTCGTAGGCATAACATAGAGTGCCAATGTGTTTTGCTGGTGGCGTATCTTTCGGTATGGTAATGGTTACTCTTAAATCTTCGGCGCATCGGCCGAGTTTCATTATGTCCGTTGGTGAAATTGAAACCAGCGGTCTGGGTCCCGTTTTGCAATCTTCATTGCCTTCGATTTGCGTGAATGGTAAATCGTCTGTGAATCCCACATCCGGACCGTAAATGTCTTGCCAGCAGGTTGCATCCGTATTTTCCAATGCCAATGGGGATTGTGCATCCGTTTCCGCGATGCATACGATGGGATTGTTCCACGCATATCCGTGGATGTAAGCGGAGTTCCCGGGTTCTTCGATGGGATTGGGGATGTCAATGTTTGTTAATCCTATGGATTCGAATCTTTCCTCAAGTTGTTGTGTGAACGGAAGCGGTGTTTCCTGGGCTTGCGCTTCTTGTCCGGTTGTTGCCAATAATGTTGCTCCGAAGGCGATTTCTAATGGTTTCATTTTGAGAATTGGTTAAAAAGTTGTTGGGGTTATTTTTATCGTTTTTTCGAAGATTTGTCAAGCCCGAGTGGTACTTAGGCAATAAGGCGGTGAAATATCAACTTTAAATTTAGTTTTTCGAGGCTAGAATGAGAAGCCCTACTTTATTTGTCGGTCATGAAGGAATTTTGGATACAAGTTCTTGCCAAGATGGAACCTCGCGTTAAGAGGGCCCATTTTGTGACCTGGTTTCAGGATACGGCGGTGCTCTCGAAAAAAGATGGTCTTCTTATAATCGGGGTGCCGAATGTTTATGCCAGAGATTGGCTTGAAAATAAACTTAACGGTGAACTCATTTCCGCGGTTAGGGAAGTTGATTCTGCGATTTTGCAGATATCTTTCGAAGTGCATCCGAATTTGGGTTTGGCTGATGATAAAAGGGGAGTGGATGTGAAAACTTTGGTTGATGGCGGGCATTCTCCCAGAAAGGTCAGAGGGAAACAGGAAGTCAGATTGGCGGAAGGTGTTGTCAGCAAATGTTTGAATCCCAAATATACTTTGCAAAATTTTGTGGTCGGACAAGATAACAGGTTGGCTCACGCGGCTTGTATGGCGGTGTCGGCAAGTCCCGGTTCCAGTTATAACCCGTTATTTGTTTATGGAGGTGTCGGGTTGGGCAAGACGCATCTTTTGCAAGCTACCGGGAACGAAATTTTGAGAAATTATTCCGATAAAGTTGTTGTTTATATGACTTCGGAGAGGTTTACCAATGAAATTGTTGAGGCGATAGGTAAAAGAAGTTCGAAATCTTTTAAAGACAGATATAGAAATGTGGATTGTTTGATCATAGACGATATCCAGTTTTTGGCGAATAAAGAGATGACGCAGGTTGAATTTTTTCACACGTTTAATGAGCTATACGATAACGGTAAACAGATAATAATCAGTTCCGATAAGCCGCCCAAAGAGCTCAAAGGTCTTGAACAAAGGCTTACAAGTCGTTTTGAGATGGGAATGATTGTAGACGTTCAGTTCCCCGATTTTGAGACTCGTTTGGCGATTTTGCATGCGAAATGCAGAGAGCATCAGGTTTTGATAGCGCCGGAAGTGCTTGAATTTGTGGCTTATAATGTCAGGAATAGCGTTAGGGAGCTTGAAGGCGTGCTTCTTCAGGCTATCGCGCAGTCTCAACTTGAGCAGTCTACACCTACGATCAGAAGTGTCGCGAGAATAGTTAAAAAACTTAACAAAATTGATCCATTGGCGGGTTATGATGAAAAAGGTGACGATAGGACTGTCGCTCGCAGTCCGGACGATGTTCTTTCGATAGTTTGTAAATATTATAAGATTGAGCGTGACTATTTGGTTGGTGCCGACAGGCATATTGGTATCATGCGTCCGCGCCAGATTGCGATGTATTTGATCAAGCAGGAGCTTAGGCACTCTTATGAGGAGATCGGCAGACTCTTTTCAGGTAGAAATCATACTACGGTTATGCATGCGGTTGATAAGGTTTTGAAAACATTGAGGAAAGATGAAGGATTGCTGAGGGACGTGAATGCGTTGAAGATGGAGATGGGGATGTGATTTTTGAGTCTCGGCTGTTACTCAGCTTCAAACATCTCTTTCAAATCTTCCGCGTTAATCGTTGTGAATGTTTCAGGATGTTCTTTTACGTAAATCAGCAGTTCCTCATATCTTGTCCATTGTTCCTCTTTTTGTGCCGAGGTTTTGACTTTCACGTCCGACATCGCTTGTGATAAATCGTATGGCGGATAGAGCATATTATCTTCGCCGTCTCTGTAAACGGAGTCCCATGTGGTTCCTGAGGTATAGAAGTTGTTCTCGTGCCATTTTAGGTTTAAAAATGCCGGCAGGTCGGTTCCGAGTTCGGCAAGTGCCTCTGTTAGGTACTCTTCTCCCGATTTGCGTTGTTTGTATTCGTATACTTTTACTTCCAAACTTTCCGGTCTCATCCATAATCCGTATTCTGATTCGTCCCATTCGGTTGTTCCGCTGTGGGTTAGGGTAAAGAGGGCGCCTTTTTCTTTGTAAATTTCAGCCAGTACTTGGGCGATTTCCGGGTTGCCCATTACTGTTGCGACATATGGCGGGTATCCCATGAGATCTTTTAAAAGCTCGTATCCTCCCGGATTATCTGTCGGTTCTCCCGTGATTAAGTCGATTTCGTGTTCTTCGTAGTCCAAAAGCAATTCTGCAAGTTCTTCCGTGTCTAATTCGGAGAGCCCGTACCAATCGTAATCCCAATAATACGGATATGGTGGGCGCAGATGGTAAGATACCGCGACGTAGGGCGATGTTTTCAGGCGTTCAAGGAGGTCGGGGGCTTGTTCAAGGTAAACTTGGATAACCGGGTCGTCTAAGTAAATATCTACCGGCATTTGGTACTCTTCGTGTAAATCTATGATTCTGTTTAATGTTTCTATGCTTTCTTCCGCTTTTACCCAGTCGTGCGTGTTAATGATGAAAGCTGTATAGACGGTTTCTTCTAATATCTCTTCGGATTGGGTCTCGGTGTTGGTGCATCCGAAATTCAACAATATTTCTGTTAGCAAGATGCCGAGAGTGAGTTTTTTGATCATTTTATAAATTCATTAATATTACTCCAATCAATGCCAGTCCCATTCCCATACCTTGTATCGGTGATTGCCTACGCTCCATTGATGCTTGAATACGTATATAAAAAAAAGTACTTGGGCGACGTATAACGGGAGTATAATCAACATTAGCGGATTTTTTAGCGTTGTCCAAAGGCTTTCGGTCAGAGATGCTTTTTTAATTAAAGCGTCTGCGATTCCGACAGTTATTCCCGCCAGGACGATTGCTATGAATTGAAGGGCTTTTGGCATATGGTGTCGTTATATGGTAAAAACACTTTTTTATCGAATAACGATTTGGATTGTTGGATTTTCCAGAAACCGAAGGCCATCAATGCGCCGGGGATCACCCTGATCAGCAAATTTTTATCATAAGTGTAAACGGAGGAGATTTTACGATTTTTAATTGCATCCAGCATGGCTTGAATCGAATCCGCCGCCGTTTCCGTTTCTCCGTGGCAAAGCCCGATTTCGGTCAAAGAATGAGCGTCGCTTCCAACCGTAAATGTGAGATTGCTCTTGTTGATGTATTTTTGCGCGTATTTGTTTTTCAAAGAGTGCGAATTGCTTATTTCCAGCGCGAAAAGTTCGTTGTCCAATTCCGTTATCCTGCTTTCGCTCAGGGAGTATTTGATGTTAAAAGGGTGCGCGGCGACCGCAACGCCTCCTTTTTCTTTTATGATTTTTACGGTTTCTTTCGCGGATAAATTCTTGGGGATATTTTCATAAACATTATAAGCCAAAATATGTCCGTCTTTGGAAGACACTTCGACTCCCGGGATTACAACTATTTTGTTTTTATATTCTTTGCGTTTTGCGGTTTCGATGGTTCTCAAACTCCCGATTATATTGTCATGATCCGTAACGGCGATTACGTTGATTCCTTTCGATATCGCGACTTTAATTATATCTTCGGGCATTGATTTCGAAGGAGGGGACAACAATTTCGTTCCGTATAAATTATTGCTGTAGCAAGAATGAATATGCAGATCGAATTTAGCCATTCAATTTGCTTCTTAAAAAATAAAAATCTTTTACCACTTGGAATAAAAGAGCCGCGGATAATATTGCTACGACATGGTTTAAAACATTTATTGAACCGAATGCGTAGAGAACGAAAGTTCCATAAACTATGATTCTCGGTCTCAAAACGTAGCAAGCCGGAGAGTTCACAATATTTCTTAATATCGAGAATGTGATTAAAATCGGATACAAAACGAGGTAAAATCCCCCTATAATCGGATCCAATATCCCGATGGCTATAAACCCGATTGTGGAAGCCGAAATCGTTGCTTGGTCGCAAAAACAGTCGGTAACGGATCCCTTCAGACTATTTTTTTTTGTTGCTCTTGCAACCGAACCGTCAACGCCGTCAATCATCAGGGAAATGATCAGTAAAACCGCCGATATTTTTAAATCATACCATAAAAATGCAACCGAAATAAGTCCGACTATCGCGGAAAAATAACTGACCATGTTTGCCGTAATTCCAGCTTTGATTAAAAGTGCGATAAACGGATAAAACAAAATCGCTTTGATTTTCTCGATCAATGTTTTCATTTTTCTTTCCGATGGAGACCAGCAGTCCGCACAATTGCTCATTTGAAGTGGATTTATTTTTTTACGCGGGGTTTATTATATATCAGACCTGCCGTGGTTGTGCTATGGCTAAATATATGTTATAATGTAAAGTTGAATAAGTAATTATTTATGAATTCTGTTCCTGATGGAGAACGGGTTGAGAAGATAAGAAGCGAAGTTTTTCCCGAGATGGATAAGTCTTTGACCGTGCGTGAAAAACATCGAAAAGGCGAGGAACTTTCGGAGGAAGACGATCGTTATTACGGAGAAGATTTTCAGAGGTTCCTAAGCAATCTTTTGATTTCCGTTCTCGACAACTTTACGGTCGTATCTATATCCGGTGTTGTCGTGGGGGGAATTCTGTCCATGTTTCTTGTTCCCAACAGGTTAAGTTCCCTCCACAGATCTCTTTGTTGATCGGTCCATTCTGTCGGATCTTGTCCGAATTTTTCTTTGAATTGTCGTTTGAGGTCTCTTACGGTTTGGGGTCTTGTTTTGCTGAAAGTTATTTTTGAACCTTGTCGGATGTTCGTATCTGTTGTTTCGACAAGTTCTCGTCTGCCTTTTACTTTTGTGAATTTTCTTCCGTTAGTTTCAATTGTAAAAGTATCTGCGTACCTTTTTACCTGATCCAGACCGTGGTTCGGTATCATATCTTCGTTTGGATTTTCGAATCCGGTACCTTGATCGGTGACGACAATTGTTATTTTTGCGGGCTCGAAGGTGACTTTTATCTCTCCGCTTCCAACATTTTCAAAGGTGTTTTTGGCAATTTCAATCAAATAGTATGCCATGAGTTGCAATCTTTTCTTCTGAGGATCGAAACCGTTTTCGAGGCAAATTTGTGACCACCAAGTATTTACCGCTCCCGGAATCCAGTGGTAGTAGCGACGCGTATCTATTTGTTGATCGCCGAAGCGCGATCTTTCAAAATCGACACAATGCATCGAAGGTCCGTGTTCCGGATGTTCAGCGTATTTGTTCATCAGGGGATTGTTGCAGAGGAGTATCGTTTCCGAAAACATTGCGAAGTCGTAACTGGGACAGTGTTCTTGCGGGAGTAATGGGTTCGGCGGTGGCTCGTGCCTGCAATCGTGCTTTCCGCATTACATTTCTTAATGATTCCGATGTGACGGGGGAGGGTGGTTGGTTTTCCATAGGGTGATTGTATTAAAATGAAAGAACCTTATCGCTCTCTTTTACCAAATCATGCAAGTCTTTCATCGTAGATATGGGGCATGTTTCCGAACCTTTCGATTGGCGGCTTTTCAAGCACGTGCCGCATGCGAAAATTTTGCCATTATTATCCAGGAAAGTTTTTGCTTGTTCTTTAATATTAAATTTTTCGCTGTCGAGTTTTTCATATTCAACTCCCTTTGCAAGTAGAAATATTTTTACCGTATCATTTTCTTTAAGTGAAAAATTCGCGAATCGCAAGGCGTTCCATACCGTTTCGGCATCGTTAGAGTAAATGACGATTCCAAGTTTCATATTTTTAGATTAATTCGGACTTATTGTAGCATGGCTCTATGTATTTTTGTTTTATCATCTTCCCTTGGTGAAATTCTCTTTCGGTATGAATATTCTTGTATTCAGATAGGTCTCTATTTCTATGCCATCGTTTGTCCAGTTTGCGGTCGTGTCTTCCAAGTCTTTTTGGCTTGTTACATATGGAGCCGGATAATTAAGCGTGTGGCCGTAAGTCGGGTCGGTTTCTTGAGCGACCAAAATAATGTATGTCGAACCTAAGGCTTGTTGTTGCTTGATGATTGAAATGCAATACGGATCGTATGCTTCGTAGCTTATCTCGTCCGGTTGGCACAATTTGAAGACCTCTTCCGTTGATAGTGTAAGTCCGGCGGTTTGGATGAAAATTGTTCCTGCCAGTATGAGCAAGAGGATGCTTTCAGCGATGATTATCAGTGTTTTCATTCTTCTATTGAGAGTGTTAGTTGTTTGAAATATAGTCTGTCGGAAAATACTGCGCAAGGTGGGGTCGATTTTTAGGGTTGTGTTTATGCGTGATGGACTGGCGGTTATTTGTATCTTTTTTTTGCATATAACAAATAAAATATAATAATTATATTAAACACATAATTAACATATAGCGGATAGTGGGTTATCCCTATCAGAATGTCGTCTGTAACGATATATGAGAAAGTTAATAATTCTCCAAGTATCCAAAAGAGCAAGAATAACCATGAGAGATCCTCGGCTTTTTTGGTTTTCCATGTTTTGACTGCTTGCGGGACCGCGCATGTTGCAAATAAGAACGAGCCTATCCAACCTATGAAATGATGAGTCATGTTGATTGCCTAGTTGTCTCTAAGATGGAAATCGCAATTATTATCAGGGTTACAATTATGCCGCCAATTATAAATTTTATTCTCGCAGTTTTTTTTGTTCCCGTGACCATATTTATGTCGAGTGTATTCCAAAGTTTGTTTTTTGTATCGATTTTGGTTCGGCAACTACTACTTTAGTTTAATAATTGCCGATTTTTTCGTTCCATATAAATAAGCAGAAGAAATCGGTAAAACCTTTTCCAGTTTTTCAATAATCTTTTGGTATTTTTTGTGGCATAGTAATTAAATTTTAATAACGTCTGTGGTTAACTGAAGCGTGGTAGTGGTAAAATCTTACCATCACTACCGTATTTCAGCGAGAGCTTGTGTGTGCGAAGCCGACCAAAAGAACCCGAACCGCATATACGTTGTTAGCCGATGTATTTTATTTTCTTCGGTCGAATAAACTTGCGATGGGAGCTTCATCACCATCTTCTTCTGGTTCTTGGTCTTCAGGATCTTTCCCCTCAACTTGCTCTATAAGATATCGAACGCCCATAGTGAGACCATCAAGTTCTCCATGGCCACTTGCTGTTTCTACCGTTCTTCCATCTTCAGCTAGATATTCACCTTTATTTGACGGATCATCAATTGGTAGTGGGTTCATTTTAAAGGGGTTAATAATTTGGCAAGACATTTTTGCGCTAATTTGCGAATGTGTCAAATAAAATATTCACTTAACGTTCCAGGCTAACGTCCATGAATAACTGAAGTTTGGTGGCGGTAAAATTTGGAGCGGAGAGACATATCGCCGCCAAATTTGGGAGAGCGAACGGAGTGAGTGAACCAGTTATTCATTGTTAGCGGATAGTTGGGCTGTTTTTACTTATTCAGCAAACTGGATTGTTTGAATTACATTTTGAGCATCATCGTTGCTATTCACAACTTGAATCTCAAAAATATGGTTATTCACTTCCAAGTAATACTTCACAACCTCATAGCCGATTTCTGTGCCATAAGTTATTGTTTTTGCTTCAACTCCGTTAATATCCTGCGTACCTTCCGAATATGGGAGAACATCACATTCGGTGTTTGGATATGGTGCTGCTACACAGTTTTCTTTTGCATCAGTCAGTGTTTCACTATATGCAGTCATTAAATCAGTATCTAGAACCCGAATGAAAAACCCCTCTGTCCAATAGGAACCGAGTGATGCATACTCTGTTTCTTGCCCTACCCATATGGTACTTTCGTCTTCAGTGCCGTCGTTATCGTAACCTTCTGTAAGAACTTGAAAATTGTCTAAAAGATCCAATGAATAACCATATTTTTCATTTACGTAATCACCTTCAAGCGTGGTATTTTCTTCATCTTCTATAGATTGCATGTCATTTTTTAGGTCTTCATTTTCAGTTTGTAATACTTCAACTGCATCCTGAAGAGATTCAAGTTGTGATTGTTGCCAAAAATAAACTCCACCTCCAACGATGATGGCGGTGAGTAGGATTGTTAGCAACGTGGCTAATGTTTTGTTCATACTTTTTGAGTTAAATGCTAAATGGATTATATGTAAAATTGCTGGATAAAAACAGCCCAATTTCAGCTAACGTCGGCGCATATAAGAAGAAATGCGAAACGAGTTGAGGTGGTATAATTTGTGCGGAGCACTACCACCGAAAACGAGTGTAGCATTTTTTGCGTGAACGACCAAAGGGAGTGAACCTTATATGCGCTGTTAGGCGCAGTGGTTATTTACTTTTTAAAACTTTAATTTCATTATCGTATTTCTGAAGTATTTCAGGTATTTCATTTTTAATTTTCATTGATTTAATCATTGGAACGGCAAGTACAATGATAACGATAATAAAAACTCCAATAGAATATAAAGGTTGATTATCGTAAATTGCTAAAAAAACGAAAATACTTGCCGCAAGAATATATTGAAGAGAAATACGAATGGCTTTACTAAAATTTGCTTTTTTTGTCATCAATACCTTAAATAATTCTCTTTCTCTTTCAGATAATTTGTCATCGATTTGAGATTTCATAATTATTAAGGTTAATAATATTTAGACCATTGCGCCTAACGTTCCGGAATAACAGAAGTTGTGCAGGTGTATAATAGCCGAAGGCTGGCACCTGCACAATTTGAGTGAAGCTCTGCAAGAGCTGAACCTGTTATTCCGTGTTAGCCGACCCGAGCCGAAGGCGAGAGCGTAGCGTGGTCGGAGGGAGCGAAGCGACTGAAGACGTACATTTTCACTATTCCCAATGCCGCGATCGCTTTTCACTTGTTTGGGTGAATTGATTCAATCATGCGAGGGGCAAGAGGGGGTTAGGGGGTGAATTGCCCCGATCAAACCTTTACAAGGTTCTATAAATATGTTTCTATACCCTCCTAACATTCAACCATGACAAGACTTGATTTAGCTGCGGAAAATTATGATGACATCCCCTTACATGCTGAGGTTGTAGTCGATGCTTTGTGCTCGCCAATTCAGTGCGAATCACATGATGGCGAAGTTTTGGAAGTCACTTTGGAGCCACCATTTAGATATCTGGGGGTTGGCAGAGATAAGGTTGTCGTTTCTGGTTTGGTTCATGGTTTGGATGCGATTGTTGGTGAGTTTGATGCTGTAAATGCTGCTATAGCCCTTGCTCGAAAAAACCATAATGCTCTGGGGTTTTTGAGTAGCAGTCTGCATGGTTACAGACGGCTAAGGGAACACGTCCCTACTGCGCCTACTTATACTTGGTATTTAGCATCGAAAGATGAACAATTCCTTGTAATGCCAAATTTGACTAAATATGGTGCAGTTGTTACTGCACAAAATGATCGGATTTTATCCCCAGAGAAAACTGCAAGATTGGAAGCAGCATTTGATGACCTTATGGAACAATTAATAAGATTTATTGATGAGTTACCTGCTGGTCTTGTGATTACATTTGACACTTATTTTGCAGTTCTTGAAGAAGCCTCTAGCCGTTTGTTTTTGGGGGATTTTGATAATACGGCGATTCAATACTCGGGCGATAATTTTCCAGCAGGTCATACTGCTGCTCAGAATCGTAGGCAGGCAGAACATTGGATTGAGTGTATTCAATCTTACCTTCCAACCCCTCGTAATACTTATGACTTTCAATGTTGGGTTCATCAAGATGAACTTCCCCCCCTCTAAAAAATAATCAATTCATCCAAACAGGAATACGAAAAGCGGAGTGGCAAAAAAGGAATAGGTAAAAATGTATGTCGGCTAACGTTCCGCACTTTGCGATGTTTGGCGCTGGTACAATTTTAGCACGCAGTGCTACACCAGCGCCAAATATGGGCGCAGCGACCAAAGGGAGCGAAGCCGCAAAGTGCGTGTTAGCTGATGTAAGCCAAGCCTTTTATTAGTCGATTATTCCTAAATCTCTTGTAGCCTGAATTGTAGCTGCTTTTAGCTCATCAAAAACTTTTGCTCTCTCTATTTTAAACCTAGCCTCGATTTCTAGGGTTTCATCTGTAGCGTCTGGCCTATCTTTTTTCAGAAGTGATGCTACTTTGCCAACTTTCCATTCTTCATAAGCTTTATCTCTTGCCCAGTCAAAAGCGATACTGAACGCATCATTATGGTATTGTAAATAATTTGGCAACCATTCTCCCTCTTGTTTAGGGAACAATTGATTCAAACGTTGCCTAACATCGTCGAATGGTATTTTTTTACTAAAGTCATATCCATTTGCCATAATTACTCTGCATAATAGATATTTTGCTGAAAAAAGTAGGCCTCTACTTTGTAAATCGGCATCAGATAATTCTTGCTTTAATTCTTCTAAAATAGGGTCTGAATTTTGTGTGCTTTGGTCTTCACGAGGAGTGTTCATAAATTTAAATGGTTAAATTGTTTACAAAGGGAAGAATAATAGACACAAAATTCAGAAATTGCAAATTTAAAAGGCTTGGCTTATTTCGGCTAATGTTCGCGTATATCTGATGTCCGAGTTTTGCGAGGATATGGGCGAAGGCTTGCCGTTAGGCAAACCGTAGCCAGATATACGCTGTTATCGGATGTAATCAAGAATTTTTAATTCGCCGATTTTAGGCGAATTTTAATCAGGGCAGATTTATTTTTGTTTTTCTATGGAATCTTCTAATTCATCCATTTCCTTCATAATTGCCTGATAAAGCTCGTTCCTTTGCTCATTCCATGCTTGCATTCGAGCGGATTCAAAGTTTTCAAATGCTTCTTCTACATATCCAGCTTCAAAATATAAACGCGCTCGCCGAAGATTAAATTGGATTGGCGCCTCGGGATCGGTTGATTTTTCAACCATTTGTTCCTGTTCGCGCGTATTTAGAGTTAATAATAAATTTGCCCTGATTAATTTTGCTCAGCAGAGCAAAAAAGAATTTTTGATTATTTCCGATAACGTCCGAGACTAGGCGATGTTGTTGCGCGGTAAAATATGCCACGAAGTGGCTAACCGTGCAACAATATGGGAGAACGAAGGAGCGAAGCGACTGAGTGAACCGCCTAGTCTCTGTTGTGTGATGTAAAAATAAGTGCGATTAAACTGGGTTTGCTTCAATACTAATAACTCCTTGTGAATCTATTAATCTTTCCAAGTGTTCTTGGATGCTGTCTAAAGCTTCACTAATTGACAAACCCTGTTTAATCCGTGCTCGAAAAGTGCTGACCCAACGGTCTACTAAAGGTTCGAGATTACTTTCTAAGGCTGCTTCTATTTGTGCTCGTGTACTTTCATCAAGGATAATTTGATCTTCCGGAGTATGGTAGCCCTCTGACAATTCTATTGTTGTATCTGCTTTTGGCATTCTTTCTTCAAGCAATTTTCGAGCACCATCTACAGTGTAATGTTCTTGCATTAACATAATTTTTTTAAAGTTAGTTTATAGGGGATCACTTATAGCACTTATTTTTATTTCATACAACGCCTGCAGTATAAACGAATTTTGACGGCGGTACAATGTGCCCGAAAGGGCAGACCGCCGGCAAAGTTGGGAGAGCGAAGTGCAACGAGCGAACCGTTTATGCTGCTGTTATGTGACCCGACCGACAGGGAGAGCGCAGCGAGGCCGAGCGACTGAAAGGAGCGAAGGAGTTTTCACGAGCTTTCAGGATGACGAAGGAAGCAGGGCAGGAGTTTTTGACGACTTTTTGAGAATTTACAGTTTTAAAAATGCCTCAGCCTTCCTGAGGATTACCTGTAAAGTGAGTGGAAATTTCATATAACGTCCGCGCGTAGCCGATGTTTGCTGGTTGTATAATATACTGCGGAGCAGTTAACAACCAGCAAATATGGGTGAGGGTTTTCAGGCTGCGCGAAGCCAGCCGATCAGAAAACCCGAACCGGCTACGCGCTGTTAGGCGCCAGCTGTAGCGAAGCGAAAGCGGGTTGCGCTTTTTCTTTTTCTGTGTTATTGTAACTTCCTTTTAAGTAAGCGGCTTATGACTAATGTAAACATACAAGCGGAACCTACTCCAATCGACGTAAAACTCGATGAAACTGCACTGATCGTGATTGATATGCAGAAGGACTTTTTGCGACATGGTGGATATGGCGAATCTTTAGGTAATGATGTCGATTTGTTAGCGAGGACAATTGCCCCAATTCAACAAGTAATCAAAGCTATGAGAGACCGAGCAATGCTTGTTATCCATACAAGAGAAGGTCATTTGCCCGATTTGAGTGATTGCCCTGCGACAAAACTGCTTCGTTGGCCAGAGGGGCGACGTATTGGAGACCAAGGACCAATGGGACGAATTTTAATTCGAGGCGAAGAAGGTCACGGAATTATCGATGAAGTCGCCCCGTTGCCTGATGAAATTGTAATTGATAAGCCAGGCAAAAATGCCTTTTACAAGACTGACTTAGAAGCAGTTTTGAGAGAGCGGGGCATTGTAAACTTACTTGTGGCTGGTGTAACCACTGATGTTTGTTGTTCGACCACAGTTTCAGGGGCAAATGACCGTGGATTTAATGCAATTGTCCTCGCGGATTGTATGGCAGCTTACGATGAGACTCGCCATAAAGCCGCTTTAGAAATTATCAAAGCTCAGGGTGGAATATTCGGCTGGGTGACTGATTCGCAAAAAGTCCTTCAGGCTTTGTCGAAAGCCGCTTAAAAGAAAAAGCGCAATGGCGTCTAACGTGTCGCACTATGCGAAGTTGACTGATGGTAAAATAAGCCGAAGGCGTACCATCAGTCAACTTGGGGGAGGGTTCATGGTCGTGCGAAGCCGACCAAAAGAACCCGAACCGCATAGTGCGTGTTGTACGCCAGCGAACGGAGTGAGTGTGTTTTTGTTGCTATTTTTAATTCGGAAGGCTATTTAAAGCTCTTCTCAGTGAAAGTAAGAATAAAAAACGAGGGTCTGGGGCGACTGCACCTTCTGGCACTTCACTTGGAGTAAGGCTGAGGTTTGGGAATGTTATTTCTACTATTTCTATGGCATCAGCAGGGTTTCCCATGATCTCATGAGCACTTGTTACTATAAATCTTGCGAGTTCATCGCAGTCACTTGCATTTTTAGGAGCGGGTTTAGGTGCAGTCGCGAATGCGTGAAACTGAGCTTGTCTAGCTATCTTGTCCATAAGACCTTCAACATCGTGCTGACCATCTGATGCATTTGGATTGCCCATAATAAATAAGTTAATGGTTTATAAGAGTACATGAATGCTAAAAAATAGCAACAAAAATGGCGTACAACTCCGTTTTGTGCGGTGTTTTTAACAAATATTTAATGTTTCGGTGATATTGTAGGGTGAGAATTTAAATTTACAAGTATGAAAAACATTGAGGAGTGTTTGAAAAACATGCACAAAACGCTTGTTGTGGGCGGGTATAGTCCGAGGACGGTGGCGATTTATTTGGAGTGTTTGGAGAAATATTTTTTGTTTCTTGGGGAGGGGGCGGAGCTGAGGGTGTTTTCAGAGGAGAAGCTGAAGGAGTTTCTTTTTGCGAAGTATGAGGCGGGAAGGTCGTCTTCGACTGTCAATCTTTATTTGAACTCGGTGAGATTCTTTTATAGGAGAGTGGTTGGGTATGAGGGGCCGATAAATGTTAGGTTTGCGAAGAGGAGCGTTAGGATTCCGGAAGTTTTGACGAAGGAGGAGATTCCGAGGTTGATTTTGGCTATTAAAAATAAAAAACACAGGTTGCTGATCTCGTTGGCTTATGGGGCGGGGTTGCGGGTGTCGGAAGTGATTGCGCTGAAGGTGCGGAATTTTGATTTTGAGAGAAAATTACTTCTTGTCAGGCATGGGAAAGGTGGGAGAGATCGGGTGACGCTTTTGCCACAAAAGTTGGAGGCGGATATGCGGGTTTTAATTGCGTGGAAGGAGAGCGATGATTATGTTTTTGAGAGTCAAAGAGGCGGGAAATTGCATTCGAGGACGGCGCAAAAGATTTTCGGAAATGCGTTGAAAGATGCCGGGATAGTTAAAAATGCGACTTTTCATGCTCTGCGGCACTCTTTTGCGACACATTTGCTCGAAGATGGGGTCAGTATCAGATATGTGCAGGAGCTTCTGGGGCATCGCGATATCAGGACTACGCAGATTTATACCAAGGTGACACCAATGTCGCTTTCAAATATCAAAAGCCCTCTTTAGGGCTTGCGCGCAAGTTTTTTTTGCCAAAAAGATTTTTATTCGGAGTGGGGTTTGTGTTATAAATTATGTATGATTAGACCAAGAAGAGGAGGCAGGAAAGAATTTCTTTGGCCCTTTATTGTGATGATTACGGGAGGGCTGATCGTGGTACTTTTTATTCAGTTGATTGTGAGTTTTTTTGGGCAACGGGAGGCGGAGATGCGAAACAAGGCGAATTTTTATACCGATTATGGAAGAACCGAGATTATGGAGTGGGGGAGCGACGAATGGGTGAAAGCTTATAACGGTGGTGTTGTTTTGGATGGCGACTCGATTAAAACCAAGGCGGCAAGTAGGGGAGTTTTGGTTTTTTATAATGGAACGCAAATCAGGTTTGATCAGAATACTGAAGTTTCGGTTTCCACTCTTGAGAGTAATTCCGATACGGATTCCGTGGTTTTGGAGCTTGAAAAAGGTGAAATATGGGTTGAGCAGGTGATATCCGAAAAAGGTGTTGTGGATATGGTCATAAAAACCGGAAATTTGGACATATATTCGGAAGGCGGGCTGTATGATGTTCTGAACAGGGGAGAGCAAGCTGTCATGGTTATGGAAGGGGCTCTCAATGTTGATTTGATGGAAAGAACAGAAGGTAAAGATATTGTTATCGATGAGGTCGCTGTCGGTGTCGGCCAGCAAATTTATATGAGCGAAACCGATTCGGTCGACTTGGTCGCCAGGGAAAACATGAATTTTCTGGAGGCGCTTTCGGGTGAGTGGAAAGAGGAAAATTTTTATATTTGGAATATCGGGTATGAATTGGTGCTGGAAGATGAGGTCGAAGAAAATGAAGAAGTGAAGAACGAAAATGTCGAAGATGGGACGGGGAGTGTTGCGGAAGAGGTTTTGCCCGAGTATGACGATCCGGTTTTGACTTTGATCGCGCCTGGAATCAATCCTTATGAATTCGAAGGAGAACAGATTTATATAGTTGGAACGGTTTCCGGTTATGCCTCGAAAATCGTTGTTACTTCGTATTTGAAGGATGGTGCCGCCGAACCTTATAAACTGAGCTTGTTTGAGGCCGGAGGGACCGATTGGAGTTATAATGCGGCAAGAGATTATGGAAATTTACTCGAAGGTGAAAACGAGTATTTGATTACTGCTTACGATTATGACGGGATCGAGTCTGACAGCATGATTGTCACAATAAATGTCATCTCGGATTGGGAAGAGCTGGCTTGTGAAATTACTGTTCCCACCGTTACGACGATTGACGGAGTCGCTTACGATTCTGCAGTAATTCCAGAGGTTACTGGGGATTCCGTTACTATCGCGGGTTCGGTCGAGTGCGCTTACGGTGTGGTTGTCAACGGGTATAATTTAAGCCTTTTTCAGCCGGGTGACATAGAGTGGGTTTATACCGCGGCGGTCGAATATGGGAATTTGGTCGAGGGTGATAATTACTACAAGGTTTATTCGGTGGACGAAGAAGGAAATCAGAGCGAGAGCTTTGGTTTTACTGTGAAGTATGCGGCTTCGGATAGTCCGATAGACGAATAGAGGAGGGGGCGGCAACGCCGAATCGTGCTACCCCGTCTTGTATGCCTGCACGAGCTGGTCCACTTCGTATTTGGGGTTTGTTGTATCTGGAAAAGCGAGGAGTTGCCACTCGTAAGGTTGCTTCTCTTCGTTTGCGATGAGGCCGAGATGGCAGAGGTCGTGATGCGCCTTGCATAACGGGGTTATGTGGTCGGGATTGTGTTCGTTGTTGAGCGAGAATCTGTTCGTATGGTGGAACTCGGTTGCTTGTTTGTTGCAGTTCGGGTTGGCGCAGAGACCATTTGTTTTGGTAGCGACGTACTTCTTGATTGCGACAGGAATGTAGGGCGACTCTGTTTTCACGGGTTCGGGTTTCCGCTGTCCGTCCATGAGCTCTTTCATGAACGTGTTCCAATCGCGATCGCCTTTCATCTTCTTGAGCTGGTCGGCAACCTTCGGATC
>Ga0076331_134_pt1 | contig 22701 bp, 20 predicted proteins | sample RifGroA2_FD_67838 | JGI IMG/M metagenome (GOLD analysis project Ga0076331, IMG submission 67838) | Peregrinibacteria bacterium GW2011_GWA2_43_8
TCATTTCAACCTCTTTATCACCGGGAACATCAGGAACAAGCCCCTTCCGAATCTCATTAAAAGGACTTACGGCTATCATATTAGCCGCACCGGCAAAAGCATCTAGCAAAGATCTATGAGCTCCGGCGAAACATTTCAAAGGGCTATCGCAATTCGAATCATCATATCCGGCACCACTACAATTTTTATAAACGCCTTCGTAAACGGCATAAATACAACTACGCATTCGGGAAGCATCGGCAAACGCACAACAAGAACTACCGCTAATTGCGTTGTCCAACTTGTCAAACTCACTAAGAACTTCATGCAGCCCCACCAGCAATGCCGGAGAATTCACCTTTATGACATCGAGTGAAAACGTAACAGAATCGGCAATATACCTCCACCAAGCCTGTTGCATATCACGACCGGCCGTCACCCTAACAAATTCGGCAACATCGTGAAGCATTCCTAGGGCACTTTCTATAAATTTTACACGCTCACCGCTATTCACGTACAACGTCACGCGCTCATTCACGGGCTTATCCATATATCCTTCCGGTACGGACCCGTCTACGCTATCTTCACCTTCAATCAAAACTTCATCATCTTCAACAATCCGAATCCCCGACCCGCCAACATCCTCGCAATTCGGTTTCACGGCTCTTATATCGGATACCCCCGCATCTTCAGCATGCACAAGCCTCCGCTCATAATCACTTATGGCGGCTGGCAAACCGAGTCTTTCACGAGCCTCTTTATGCCTTTGTTGCAAATTTCCAAGCCGACCTTCGACAATATCCATCCCGGAATCTATAAAACAAGATGCGGCATCCTTTAAAATCGGTTGGACCCCATTCATAAAACCATTAAAAAGATCGCAATACGCGTAATCCACATATTTCGGAGGGATAAGCGCCTTCCCATGCTCATAATATTTTCTTACTCCGACATAAAACCCTTCCAAAATCTCAAAAATCACATTGTTCAAACGACTCACCTCGCGCAGAGCACCACTCCTATCGATATCCCATATCGCCTCAATTCGCCTTTTCCCATGCTTTAAAACACCTTCGATTAATTCGATTTTATCAATCATCAACCTGCTATTATGCGATCCGTCGCTATTTTCCAACCTGTACCGTTTCGGGATCCTCTCGGCAGCCAGCCTCAACTTAGCATTAAAATCATCTAGCCCAGCAACAACCCGGTCTTTCTGCAATTCCGACGAACCTTGTGTATCCAAAGCCATCATTTTTAGGTTAAATTACATCAGGCGAAAACTTATAAAACAGGTTGTTGAAAAAGTCAAGCCATTGCCGGGAAACATACCGGATCGCGTAAAAACAGCTGAAGGGAAACCTTTCGTGGAGTTTTCTTGAGCTTTTATACATATCTTCGCTACCTCATGTGAGCCTGCCTACCGGCAGGTAGACGTGTCATAGTCGTACTATCCGCAACGCTATATGGAGTTTTTGCATTCGCAAAAACAAACTTGATAATATGGCCACTGGGATCGCTTCGCTTCCCGTGGCTGTTGACAGACCGTCCGACAATGAAATTGGAGGACGGTCCTAAACAAGCGAAGGATTGACGCGTAAAATGTTATTCTGTGCAACAGATAGCAAAAAGCATTGCGGCCGCTTTCGCGACAACACGCTTTCCAAGCGTGCGCCTTCAGCCACTCGGCCATCTCTCCAAAATTGCGGAGTTTATCCTACCAAAAAGCCCGCATAAATGGTATAATATTTAGATAAAATCACGAAAAATGTTTTTTAAAGAAAAAAGATTGGTGTGGGATACTCAGCTGGAAACGGGGCCGGTACGGCTGGAAACGACTTCGGAAAAAGAAGACGATCCCGATGAAGGAGCGAAAACCACCCCCGAAGAATCCGCGCAAAAAAAATCGGAAGCCCAAACTGCCGCCGAGACAGAAAGCATGGACGCGAGCAAGCAAGCCGACGAACTCGCGAGAACGACCGAACAAACGACTTCGCCCACGCCCGAAACCGAATCTCCAGAACAAGAGGAGCCAACCCAAGCATACAAATGGCTCGAATCCACGGTTGGGAAATCATTGGCGAAAATAATAGCCGTAGTTGCTGGTCTTTTCGGATTAAAAATATTTGGAAACGAAGATACGACAGCGCGCAAGGCCGCAGATAAACTCGTAGAAAAAAACAAAACCGAATATCAAGCCGTTATAATCGAACTCATTGGCCAGAAAAAACTTCCAGATAAAGTAATCATAAGCGATACCGACCCTGCCGTCCTGGCAACAGATTACGACATCAAGACACCCGATGATTTAAAGGCTTTTTTTCAAGATAAAACTCCCCTCCACATCACGGAAGAAACCGACATTATTGATTATATGGAAATGATCGCAAAACAAGCCGCAGGGACGACGACCGCACCAGCAACACCGCAAGCTCCCGTCGAGAAGGCGGACACATCATCACCTTTCGACAGTAAGCCTCCAAGTGAAATCGACTTATCGGCTCCCAACGCATGCGGAAGGTTCAAATTGAAAACGGGGGAAGAACTACGGATCACAAAATACTATATGGAAATCGGAGGGAAAAAATTCAAAGTGGAAGTCAAATTTGGATTTTGTATCGACCTCCAGTTTAATAAAATAACCCCGTCCACCGAAGGATTCTTAATCGGCATAGAAGCGGGGATGAAGAAAGAAAACATACCTTTCGACGAATCCAAGATGGCGCAACTGATACAAGGACTTTATCAAAAAAAGAGCTTGTCGTCTTTTGAACAAACCGCTTTAAACAAAAAAGGCGAAGAACACACATTCCTTTTCACCGCAATCGCCTAAACCTTCGACTTTCTCATCGTTCTCAAGCATCTCGTACAAATTCTGCCTGTCGAGAAACTTTTTTTAACAGAATCGTAAACGCTTTTTTCAACAAGATTCGGGAGGAATCTTCTGTTTGTCTTCCTGTTGGAATGACTCACTGTATGACCTCCTGAAGGATGCTTCCCGCATTTTGTGCAAACTCTAGACATGGTATTAAATAAAAGTTAAGCTCTTTTAAGCAGGGAGAGTCTAATATGAGAAAACCTCATTTGCAAGCGAAAAAACCATGGGCTTCATCTTCACAATCATAGCTTTTCTCATCGTCCTGACCATCCATGAATTTTCACATGCGTGGATGGCAAATCGTTTGGGCGACCCGACCGCAAAATACGCCGGCAGAGTCACACTGAACCCAATGGCGCATCTCGACCTGATGGGCACTCTGCTTCTTATATTCATAGGCCTGGGTTGGGGCAAGCCGGTCCCCGTAGATCCAAGAAATTTCGAAAAGCCGATAAGAGACTCGGCGATTGTCGCCGCCGCGGGTCCCGCTTCAAATATCGTTTTGGCATTTGCAACGGCAATTCCTTACAAATACTTGATGACTTCGGGGTCTGAAAATTTAGCACTTCTCGGAGGATTTTTCGGAGCCGTTTTCCAACTTTCGCTTGTCCTTTTTATATTCAACTTTTTGCCATTCCCTCCTCTGGACGGCTCGAAAGTAGTAGGCTATTTCATGCCGATGAAATATCAAAGACAGTACCAAGAATTTCTATATAACGGTCCGAAATACTTCATGATTTTCATGATCGTGGATATGTTTTTGATAGAAGAAATTCTCGGAGCATCAATCGTCTGGAGCGTCATTTCCTACCTGTACGCAATAATCAGCACGGCGATTCTTTCTATTACTTAGCACAAGGAAACCTCAGACCGTCCGACAATGAAATTGGAGGACGGTCCTAAACAAGCGAAGGATTGACGCGTAAAATGTTATTCTGTGCAACAGATAGCAAAAAGCATTGAAGACCCCGCTCTCCTCTTTAAGAAGAAAACGGGGTCTTTCCACGATGCCGCCGACCCAATAGAACACAAAATCCTGGTAAACAGGTGGGATTTTGCACCTCAAGACCACGGTCCCGAGAAATATTAAAACCCCATAAATGAAAAGGTCGAGTTTGTGTTTCAAAGATCAAAGCGAACATCACAGAAAGTACTTAGATTTATACAGCTCGTAAGGAACATAGTCAAATCACACAAAAAATGGTAATTAATCATCATGCTCCAAAATTTCGCCGCAAAATTTCGCCACAAAAAAGAAGAGGCCGGCGGAGTAAGAAATCTCATCCTGCACACTTCTTTCGCCCTCATGCTAACTTCAGGTACGAGTTATATGCTCGGCCTCATCCGCGACAAGATTTTCGCAAACAAATTCGGTGCCGGAGGAGAACTCGACATCTATAACGCATCATTCACGATCCCCGACTTATTTCTGTCTGTTTTCGCAACCGCCGCTCTATCCGCCGCATTCGTCCCGATATTCGTCAAAATCAGAGAAAAGAGCGACAAAATCGCCATGGAATATGCGAGCAAGGTTTTATCATTTATTTTGACGGGGCTTCTTTGCGCGATAACCTTATACGCAATCTTTGTACCATTTTTCGTAGACTCGCTCGTGCCGGGCTTTAGCGCAGAGCAAAAAAGTAGTTATATTCTTTTGGTTCGACTGATGCTTTTGTCGCCATTGTTTTTTACCGTCAGCAACACGCTTGGCGGGATTTTGATAAGCACAAAAGATTTTTTGTGGTACGGGATTTCGCCGGTTTTATACAACCTGGGAATTATTTTGGGAGCAACGGTTTTTTATGAAATTTTTGGTTTGCCGGGATTGGTTTTGGGCACCATTACAGGAGGGGTTTTCCATATGAGTGCGCGACTGATCACGTCTTTCAAGAGAGGTTTTAGATTTAAAATTAATTTCAAAATAGATCAAAACATCAAAGACACAATCAAACTCATGCTCCCGGCGATAATACCGTTGGCATTATGGCAAGTTTTATTAAATTGGTTCGTAAGACTGTCGTCGGAACTGCCGGAAGGAAGCGTCACCGTCTATAATTTTTCGAGAAATTTTCAAAGCGCACTCGTAAGCCTCGTAGGAATTTCGATCGCCCTTGCTGCTTTTTCCGAACTGTCAAAATTATCCGCTGAAGGAAAAATCGAGGAGTTTAAAAAAGTCGTTCGCAAAAAAACAGTCTTTGTTTTCGGTTTTACGACGCTGGCCGCATTATGCCTTGCTTTAGCCTCAAAACTCACGATCTCCATACTGCTCGGCGGAGGCGAATTCGGAGAAGAATCAGTGAAGCTTACCTCGTTGATGCTCGCCGTTTATTGCATCTCGATTCCGTTTGAAAGCCTGATGTATTTATTCGCGAAAGCCCATTACGCCCTCAAAAACACGCTTCGCCCTTCGCTGATTTACGCGTTTTCGATCTTGGTAATTATCGCTACGAGCGCAATTCTCAAAAATCACATCGGCATTTTTTCAATTCCCGTCTCATTCGCGATCGGCATGTGCTTGCAAGTTGTCGGACTGCACCTGTCTTTGAAGTTTCTGATGTCAAAACTCATAATCCCTGGCCAGATCCGCGAGTGGCGTGTGTCGCCCTCCGTCCACAAGTGAGGATTTCCTCTTTCGTCGCCCCTTCCCCGCCTTTCGTTCTTTTAATTTACATAAAACAACTTCTTCGACCATTTGCCTTATAATCAAAAAGTCCGCGATAACTCGCCAGTAATGCGGACGATCAACGTTCATTATACGTTCCAATGCTTTTATTTGACCGCCTCGTAAGGCTTCCAGGGTTCGCCTGGCAACCTCTTGTTCGTTCGACGTAAATAATTCCGATTGCGACAAAACTTCAACCGCAAGATGAACAATAGTCTCCCTCAAGACAAGTTTCTCGGACAACATCCCTCTTTTTTCTTCTTCCGGCAAATGTTTCATATGGGGTTTAAAAGAAAAGGAGTTGAGTTTATAGATTTAATCCCCCGCTGTCAAAACCAAAACGTTTTTCTCCCCAAAACTAATATCTATGTCGTCCCAATCGTGAAGTGCGTCCATAAGCACCTCGTGAGAATACTGATAATTGTGCCCGTTTCGCGTCCCAACATCGTTCGTGATTATATTCGAATCGTCAAACCCTTTCAAAACCATCATGTGATAAAGCGGCCCAAGCCCCGTATAATTCGGATTCCCAAGCAACCTGCCGGCAAAAGGCGCGACTATCGGATTCCCTTTTGCAATCTCGACTCCCAATCGATAAGAGCTAAAAGCTCGGTATGAAATTCTTCTTTCGTCATGCTAATCCCGGAAACAAAATTATAAGCCAAAATCAAGCTCGCCTCCTCGCACGCCTCCTGATACGGCAGCGACCAATCGGCATAAGGCGCCTGAGAATAAAACTGAATATCGAGATTTATAGATCCGGAATAAGCCGAAATCGCGGGCTCCTCGATCTCTTCTTCCACGACTGGTGCCGACTTAGGAGTCTCAATTTCATCAAGTGAAATCTCAACTATATCGCTATGTGTCACGTCGTACTGATAAGCGAAATACGCTTTTTTTGCCGCAACATACACGCCGCCCAAAAGAATGATCGCGAAAATCAAAATCAATAGAATTTTTAAAGTTTTCTTGTTAAACATCGGGGTTTTTAGTACTCTTTCTGCGCTCACTTGCTCCATACTATCAAATAAAGGTCGCGCCGCGGTAGCTCAGTTGGTAGAGCACGTCCATGGTAAGGACGGGGTCACCGGTTCAATTCCGGTTCGCGGCTCCACAGCTATTGAAAATCCTTTTGCAATCTACATGAAGTTCCATAGTTAAGGCTTCTTCGTTCGTAGAGATAAATTCCGGCTCCAGCTCCCACAAAGCCAGCTCTATAATATTCATCCAGAGCTCGAACACCTCCTCTTTCGTCTCCGAATTATCATCTGCGGCGGTCGTATCTTCTTCACAGTTCGCCTTTATCATGTCTGAAAACATATCCAGAAATTGATTGAAAAGAACTCTGACCTCACGAGTTTGACCACCGATATCGTCAAGGAGTATCGGCACGCTTTCGTCACAAGCGCCCATGTTACCCTGCGGGACCAGTCTTCGCAAAACGACTTCGAATATCGTCGTTATGGCAAATCCGAGAATTTTTTTTACGGACATCGTTCTCGCTTCACCATCGATTTCAATCAAATGATATAATACCAGAAAATCCAGCTTTGCCAGGATGTTTCCAACAGCGGTTACTATCGCGGCTTCATTAAGCTTGTCCGGATATTTCAAGCGAGTATTTCTGAAAGTCTCCATTTTTTGACTTTAAAGAACCGCATTTTATCGCTTTGTCCGGCTTATGCAAGCCGTTTAATCGCTTGCCTCCCGTTCGCTTTTGTTGTATCTTAACCAAGCCTCCCGCATTCCGTGTCTGCAGTCTACTATCTACAATCTACAGTCTATTCCATGTCCAACCCAATATTCTCACTTCTCGCGGAATCCTTCAAGTATGCCAAAGGCCACAGAAAAATGATGATTTTCTACCTCGCACTTTCGGCAATCGCAAATATAGTAATTCTTTTCGAGCCTTACGTCTTCGGGCAAATGCTCGTCACGCTTCAGAACGGCGGCGATCCGCAAGTGCTCATGAAAAAGGCAACCTCCTACATCGCAATCCTGGTCGCTCTGCCGATTATATTCTGGATTTTTCACGGCACCTCCAGGTATTTCGAAAGAAAAGTCGCATTCTTCGTAATGGGATTTTACCAACAATCGGCCCTGCAAGCGCTTTTTTCGCTCCCGATGGAATGGCACAGAAAGCATCACTCCGGCAAAAATATAGACAAAATCAGAAGAGCCGGGATGGCGCTTTTGAATTTCGCCAGCGACATTTTCGTTCTCGTTGAAATTTTCGTAACACTTTTCGGAGCATTTATTTTGCTCTTTTTTGTAAAATTTTACGCCGGACTCATCGCGTTCCTGGTCACATTTCTCGCGTTCACGGTTGTCATACTTTTCGATCGAATACTTTTCAAACAATATAAAAATCTGAACTCGGCATACGGGAAAACCGCGTCGGCCGTACACGACTACGTCTCAAACGTATTTACGGTTTTAACCATGAGATTCGAGCGCAGTGCCATAAAAGAATATCTGCGAAGATATTTCGCACCGTTCCCGCTTTACAGAAAAAACGTAATCCTCAACGAATTCAAATGGGCAAGCGTAACCGTCACGGTAATGGTTATGACAATTTTCGTAATCGCTTACGAAATCAGAAGTGAGCTTTTAACGGACGGTGTCGTATCGCTCGGAATTCTTTATACCCTTTTCGCATACATGGATCGCGTCGGAAGCAGATTTTACGAATTCGCGTGGAAATACAGCCAAACGGTTGAGCAAAACGCCTCTCTCAAATCCGCAGAAAACATTTTCAACGATTACGGAAAATTCGGGTTTAAGTCTTCGGCAAAGCCTCCCAAAAACTGGAAGAAAATAGAAATCCGCAACCTGCATTTCACATACCTCGACGAGAAAAGAACCAAGCACCAAATCGAAAACATTTCTCTCGACATCCCGAGAGGCGCCCGCATCGCCTTCGTCGGCGAAAGCGGTTGTGGGAAAAGCACGGTTCTCGGACTCCTCCGCGGAATTTACAAAGCCAGCAAAGCATCCGTATTTGCCGACGGTAAAAAACTGCACCACGGCCTCGCGCATCTCGCGCCGATCACAACTTTAATGCCGCAGGAACCCGAAGTTTTCAACAATACGATCAGATATAACGTCACTATGGGCGTTCAAATACCCGCGGATCGCATAAAAAAAGCCCTCGATTCGGCAAGATTTTCCTCGGTCTTAAAAAAGCTTCCCGACTCTCTCGACACCGACATCGCCGAAAAAGGCATCAACCTCAGCGGCGGGGAAAAACAAAGATTAGCGCTCGCGAGAGGACTGATCGCCGCAGAATCAAGCGACATCCTGCTCATGGATGAACCGACAAGTAGCGTGGATATGAAAAACGAACGCGCAATTTTCGAAAACATCTTCAAGGAAACCCCCGACAAAACCATCATCGCGTCGGTACACCGATTGAGCCTTCTGCCGTTATTCGATACTGTTTGCCATTTCGAGGAAGGAAAGCTGATAAAATGCGACACCAAGGCCGCAAACTAAGACCCTACAACGAGTATTGTGCGTCATACCGTCCTAGGTATTTGAATATACATTTTCAACAATCATCGCTATCTACTATCTACTATCTACTATCTCCCCTCTCCCCCTCTTCACCTCCGCCCGCCTTCTCTTCGCCTCAAGCATTTTTTCCTTCGCCCGCTTTGATCTTTTTTGTTTTTGACGACGAATTTTATAAACCTCTTTTGCTTTTTTCGACTCTCGCCAAGCAACAACTTGCTCGATTTTTGCAACCAAAAGCTTGTAAGCCGCCGCCCTGTTTTTCTCACGCTCTCGATACAACTGGCACTTCACTGTAATCCCTGTTGGCAAATGTTTTATCCAAACACAGCTGGATGTTTTGTTTATTTTTTGCCCGCCGGCGCCACCGCCTCGTATGAACTTTTCTTCGATATCAAAAGAAGATATTTGCATTATTTTTTATATAAAAGCACCAGCCCCGCGAAAAGCGCCACCGCCATTTTCATTTCTTCCTCGGAAACGGACTCTTCAAGTTTGAGATCGCTATACGTCCCGTTCCAAAAACCCCTCTTTGAAAAAACATACCCGACAACCTTTCCCACGCCGTTTTTAATCACATATTCGTGAGTCGGATTATACAAGTTCGTCATCTCATCCAAAACTCTCTTGGCAACCGAGCTGTTAATGATTTCAAGCGTCAAAAAAACGCCACCATCCGGCTTCAGAATCTCCCACTTCTCCGCCCCGAACGCCATCACCGTTTTAAAAATAGCCCACGCCATAGTCCCAAGCAGTTTGTCTCCTTTTTCGGCATCAAAAATCTCCCATGTCGCGTACCCAAACCTCCCTCTTTTATGTTTGAGCTTGAGCAGTTTAACCGTCTTCGTCTTATCCGTAAACACATTCATTTCGCCGAATATTTTCGACTTAAAAAACAACATCGGATTTTTCGTTTGCGGATCGGTACCGACACACGAAAGCGGCGACGCAAATAAGCTCAATACCCCCCTCTCGCAACGAATATTTTTTATTTTTTGCATATTCGTATTATACCCACGGATTCTCTTTTGCAAAATCCGGAATTAAAATCTTTCTACTCTCCGCGGATTGCGCCCACCCGTTTTTAAATCCTTTTTTAATCAAAAATTTGAAAGTATTATCAAACTCATCCTCGGTAAGCACGCGATTTATTTCGGGAAAATTTGCGGCGTTGTGTAACGGCGAATACTGATTCATCAAGCTGACATGCAGATCGGTGCTAATTTCAGCAAGCTTGTTAAGCGCTTCAAAACTGTTTTCGAGATTTCCGGGCAAAACCAAGTGTCGAACGACAATCCGATCCGAAACGCCCACCTGTCTTACCATCTCTTTTATCGCCGCCGTGGCAACGCCCGAGTAATTCCGCGCTCCTGAATATTTCAGCCCAACTGCATCAATCCCGTATTTAAAATCCGGCAAATAAATATCAACAAATCCTTCCATCTCGCGAAGTATTTCAACTTTTTCATACGCATTTGAATTCCATAAAACAGGGGTTTTCAACCCTCCATCACGTGCGATTTTTATCGCCTCTTTTATCTGTTTAAACCAAATTGTCGGAGTCACAAGATCTATATTCGCAGACCCATCCGCTTGCAACTTCAACATAATCTCGGCCAGTTCTTCGGCGCTATACTCGCGACCTATGCCACCTTGTGAAATTTGAAAATTTTGACAAAAAACGCACCTCAAATTACACCCCGTAAAAAATATTCCTCCCGCAGGACAAAACGGCGGCTCTTCACCAAAATGTTTCCCAACCCAAGCAATTTTAATTTTATTCATAAACATTTCGGACAATTCCGCAACGCTACCGTTCCGTGCTCCATGGCAAGACATTTTTTATTGTCTTGAGCGACTCCGCAACAAGCGAGGACCTAATGAAAGATAATACAACCAACTGCAAGACAAATATTTTTGTTGCGAACGACTCTGCAACGCTACTGTTCCATGCTTCAAGCTGGAACAGTAAGTGAAGCCCTAGTGAGCAACAAAAATATTTGTCCTGGTGGAGATGCCGGGACTCGAACCCGGGTCTAAAGGTTTAGTAAATTCCGTTTAAATCCATATCAAGCTCTAATGTGTGGCAAGAAAGGATAAAGAACTTGCGAAAAGCCCTTTCAAGCCGGTTTAAAAGTTTAAATCGTATGAACCAAACTCCAAGCCCAACGATCGATCCTCAAAAATAACGTTTTGCCGCGACTATGAGGCCTTGCCTCGGAAAACGGGTTTTCAGAAATTAATCCGAGAACACTTACGCCGCTACGGCAACTCGGTTGCCATAGACGAACGCTGCTAAACTTTCGTTTGCATTTAGATTTTGTATCGAACTTTGGATACGACGGGACCGATACTACCGCCGAGATTAAAGAACTTATCTAAAATCCTCTATCGAAGCCAAATACATCCCCACATTTCAAAGAGCAAACACCATTATATCATAAATTTATCCCTCGTTACTTCTCTCCTTCTCCCAAAACCAACCTCATCAAAAAATCCGCTAATGCCTTCTGCCTCACCTGGAAGCTTGAAGATGTAGGATCGGTAGCATGCTCTATATCGGAAACGAGCAACTCAAGAACCTGTCTCAACCTGGCATCCTCCGTACGTCCGATTTCGGATCGTACGAGCTCCAAAAACGCACACCCCCCTCTCTGAACCAAAACTTGATACGCCCCCGTCATCTTAATGGCGGAAACGTCGTCGCTCGGCATAGCTAAAACCACCTCTTTCAACGTCTGCAGTTTCGCGCCAAATCTCCGCAAAACAACCGCCTCTTTTCCTCCACCATTGCCCGGCACTTCGCCCATAAAAACTTTTATCAAATTTTACTCCCTAATCCACTTCCCCCTCTCGACCTTCCCCGCCAACTTTTTGAAACATTCCGCAAGCTCGTCCGTCCAATGAACACCAAGATTCGCGATTTTACATTTCAATTTCGTCCCCGAAATTATCCACTTCGGATTATATTCGAGCAAATTCATAATATTTTCCGGCTTTACCTTGTCCGACATCGTAAGCACGATCTGTCTTTCGACATCGCTATGCACACTCTCCGCTCTTACGTTCGTCAGGTTTGCCTTTTTCGCCAACAATTTCAACTCAAGAATTTTGAACAAATTCAAAACCTCCGACGGCATCCTGCCGTAATCGTTCGTCACCTCGACCTTAAGTTCGCCCAAATATGTCATATTGTCCGCGCCTGCAAGTTTCTGGTAAACATTAATTTTATCCCTGAAATTCACAACGTAGTCATCCGGGATTAACGCGGGTAGGGGCAACTCGATCGAAACCTCAATCGGTCTCTCTTCGGCCTCGGTTACAACCCCGTCTTTAAGCGCCTCGACAGCTTGATTCAACATCCTGATAAAATGACTGACGCCAACCACGTTGATAGACCCGTGCTGACTCACACCGAGAATATCTCCGGCGCCCCTTATCTCCAGATCTTTCATCGCTATTTGGAAACCGCTACCAAGCTCGGAAGCCTCTACGATCGCGCGTAGCCTCTTCTTCGCATCAAGCGGCAACTTCTGCTGGGTATACAAAAAGAATGCATAAGCCTGCCTTCTGCTTCGCCCCACTCGGCCTCGCAATTGATACAACTGCGCCAGCCCGAACCTTTCCGCATTATTAACTATCAAGGTATTCGCATTCGGAAGATCTATCCCGTTTTCAATAATTGTCGAGCTCACAAGCACGTCAAACTCCCCGTCTTTAAACGCCATAATCCTGCTTTCCAATTCGGAACTTCCGAGCTTCCCGTGAGTCACGACAAATTTCGCTTCCGGCACAAGCGATCTCAGTTTATCAGCCATGTCTTCTATTGTCTGAACCCTGTTGTGTAAAAAATAAACCTGCCCGCCTCTCGCCTTCTCCTCCAAAATCGCCATCCTTATCAAGTTGTATCCAAATCTTCTAACTTCCGTAATTATCGGCAATCTGCCCGGAGGCGGCGTTGTAATCGTCGTAATATCTCTAAGCCCGTTCAAGCTTATGTTCAACGTTCTTGGTATCGGTGTCGCGGTCAGCGTCAAAATATCAACCTCCGTCCTCAACTCTTTCAGCTTCTCCTTTTGCTTAACTCCGAACCTCTGCTCCTCGTCTATAATCACAAGCCCGAGATCTTTAAAATGCACGTCCGGCTGTAAAATCCTATGCGTCCCGATAATAATATCAACCGCGCCATTCGCAATGTCGCGAAGAATCTTTTTTTGCTCGCCTTGCGACCTGAACCTGCTCAACATTTCTATCCTCACGTTGAACTCGTCCATTCTTTTTCGACATCTCCGCAAACAAGCCTGTCCATCGGCTTTTCTCTTTCCATGTCGAGCTTAACGTCATGTATTGCCCTGATTTGCCCGGGCGTTTCTTCATATGGGAATGTTTTTTCGAATTGCTCTTGCGTAGGATCGTCATCCCGGAATGTGTGCCCTTTCGCCTGATTTCTTTTCGCATAAAGCTCCAAAAGTTCTTTCGCGATTTTCTCCGTCTCTTTTTTCACCTTGCTTGTGAGAGTCGCCCATTCCGCGGAACCAAGCCTGGTAAGACGAGGGGGTTGGTCGCCCGCGCCGATAAATTTACTCACTTTGTCCGCCTGGTCTATCGGGACAAAAAGCTTGTCGTTTTCCGCATAACCAATTTTTAAATACTCCCTGGTAACACCGTCTACAGTTTTTTTATCCAGCCCCATGAAAAGACCGATTCCGTGATCGGTATGAACAACGTAATCGTTAACTTTCAGCCCGGTTAAGAAGTCCGAAAAAACTCTGTATTTCGCATCTTCCGCTTTTTTACTTTCCTTGAGATCCACGACCTCTTTGTCGGTGACGGTGACGACTTTTATTTTCGGGTTCTGAAACGGAACCGGAAATGGATCGTTTTTATCAATCAAAACAATATTCACCCTGTACTGCTGGAGGCCGGAGCCGTTTTCAACAATATGATATTTAACCTCTTTGTCCTCGAAAGCACCTTTATATTCGGCAAGATTTTTTGTAAACAAAGCTATTTTCCAATCCATCGCGATTTTTTCTTTCACGTCGGCAATAAAGTCGAGCACGTTCTGATATCTCAGGACTGATAAGTAATGTAAGTGGTGGTGGTATGCCGACTCTTCCATGAACGACGTAAAATTCACCTTGTACGTAGATGGATCCGCCATTTTTTGCGCTTCGTCGTACAGTGCCGCCTCTTCGTCGGGGATTTCAAGATCGTCGTCCACAATCAACGACCCCTTTTGGAAATAATCAAAAATTGAGCTTTTATTTTCGGTGTCTCCTGTCGGGAAAATCGCAAGCTCGTCGATTTTCGCGCCAACTTCTTTTGTATCAAGATCGTATGAAGAAATTTTCTCCACCTTGTTAAACCCAACTTCTATTTGCACGGGCTTTTCAAGATTCACGGGGTGAAGAAGCAGGATTTCGCCGGATTTATAATACTGCCCTTTTTCTATTCTTTTATCGCTTGAAACCTCGTACCCGATATCTATCAATTTGTTGAAAATCGTGACCGCGTCGGCGGAGTCACTTTTTCTTAAAGAAAAAATTTTGCCCGCAATGCTTTCCGGTTTCGGATAAAGGGCGAGCGCATCTTTATACTCCATCACAAAAACCCCGCCGCTTTTCAAACAAGCTTCCGATAAAAAGTAAGATGTTTTTATTTTGTTTTTCCTCTCGGTATCGTCGTCGAGATACTCGTTTTTCTCTATGTCTAAAAACCTTACGTTGAAGCTTCCCCATGCCGTCATCGCCGCACATATCTGCTCTTTTTCTTGGTGGTTTGAAACTATCCAAAGGGTGTTTTTCACGTCTTTTTTCGCCAAAATCAATCGTGACACGAAAAAGGCCTTGGAAGAATAATTTCCTCCTCCGGATATCGTTGTAACACCATCGGAGCAAAATTGTGAAACCGCGTCCTTGTCAAAGGAGTCGGTAAACAAACGTATTAAATCTGTTACCACTTTCGAATCTTTATATTAAAAATCGGAGCGACTAGAGCTTAAGCGGCATAATTATATGCACAAAGTCGTTTTTCTTCAAGGGTTTTATGGAAACGGGGTTGATTTTGTCAACCATTTCTATGGCGATTTTATCGTCGGCAACGCTGGATAATACGTCAAGTATGTACTGTGCGTTCAGTGCAACTTTGTTGTTTTCTCCGGTAATTTTAATGTCTAAGTCCGCCCTGCCTTCGCCAACCTGTGTTTCGTCGGTCGAAACAATCATTTTCCCGTCATTTGTAACTGAGATTTTCACGTTGTTGTTTGTCTCCATCACGAAAAGGCTGACTTTTTTTACGGCCAATATTAGGTCTTCGCGCTCAACCTCGCATTTTGTCTTTGGTTCTTTTGGTAAAATTTTCTCATAGTCGGGGAAACGTCCTTCTATAAGCCTGGAAATTAAAACCGTATCTCCGCATTTGAATAAAACCTGGTTGCTTGATGCGCTCACCTCTATGACGCCCTTTGCCAGTGTGATTATTCTGCCAAGCTCAATAATTGTTTTTGATGGGATTATAAAGTCGGCGCTGGATTTAACATCGGAGGAAAGCTTTATCACTTTTTGAGAAAGCCTATAGCTGTCGGTGGCAACCATTAAAAGTTCATCTTTTTTAAACCCGAACAAAACACCCGTTAAGACCGGCCTGACTATGTTTGTCGAAGCCGCAAACGCAACTTGCGAAACGGCATCTTTAAAACTTTCAACCGGGATCTCGAAAGACATAGTCCCTTCAACTTTCGGAATCATTGGAAACTCTTCCGCCGGAATACCTTTGATTTTTGTTTCCGAATGGCTGGCTTTAACCGACAGTGTGACGCCGTCTTCAAGTTTCAACTCGACGTCGCCATCTTTCAACAACCCGACATAGCTTGTAAAAATCTTCGCTGGAATTGTAACGCTCCCCTCGTTTATAACGTCGGCTTCGAGAACCGTCTTGATCGCGATTTCAAGATTTGTTGCGGACAAAACAACCTTCTTCCCCTCAACGCTTAATAAAATGTTGTTTAAAACCGGAAGGGTGTTGTTCGGACTAACCGCCTTGTTAACAATATTTAGGGCGCTTGCGAGCGCTCTTTGTGAGCATTTTACTTTCATGTGTGTTTATTTAAATTTACGTCTTATTGATTATAAATACTTTTAAACATTTTTCAATTGACCAATTTAATAAAGAATCTTAATTGTTATATAAATAAAATAGTAATAATAGTAACAACTTTCCAAAACCGCCAAAACATCACAAAACATACTTTTTAAACCTACCCCCCTCTCACCGTCAAAGTTCAAAAAATGTGCAAAACCCAATCCCTCCAAACCCGCATCGGTAAGCCCCAAGTCAACAGAACACAAAATTAAACCTTCAAAACCCCACCAACATTGTGCAAAACCCCTGCACATCCCTCTAGTTTCTCATGGCAAGTACGACGATTAACGGTCTTCTCGCAAGCATTCTATGTGACACCCCGTCCAAAACTCTTTTGACATAATTGCACACATCCCACTGTTTTGCCTTGGGGTCTTTGTGCAAAATCTGTTTATAAGATTTCTCAGCCTCCTCTTTTAATTTAGCCACAACCTTTTCCGATTCTTTCATATATACAAACCCCCTCGTTGTTATAAAGGGCTTTTCAAGAAGCTCCTTGCTTTTCTTATTCATCCTAAAGACGACAACAACAATTCCGTTTTGCGCCATTATTTCCCTGTCGAGCAAAACCTGCGATCCTATATCGCCGGTTCCCAGTCCGTCCACAACTATATAGTTCGACGGAACCCTCTCTTCGGTTTGACGAATTCGGCCGTTTTCTATTTCCAAAACATCCCCGTTTGAATCAAAAAGAAAAACATTCTCTTCTTTAAACCCGATCCTTCTCGCGATTTTCGCATGAGCCGTTCGCATATATAAATTCCCGTGTATCGGAACAAGATTTAGCGGATTTATAAATCGCATCATTTGCTCCAGGTCATCCTGGTTCCCGTGTCCCGAAGTGTGCACGTCCATAATGTCGTTATTCACAATGTTCGCCCCGAGCTTACACAAATTATTGATAACCGTCGCGACCGCCTGCTCGTTGCCGATAATCGGGTGAGCGGAAATTATAACGGTATCTCCTTTTTTAATTTGGACCTGTTTGTGATCCTTCAAAGACATTCTCGTGAGCGCGGACATCGCCTCCCCCTGACTTCCGGTTGTAAGTATCAAAACTCTATCATCCGGCATTTTCAAAACCTCCTTAAGCGACTTCACAACCCCTTTCGGAATTTTCAAATATCCGAGTTCGCGCGCGATTCTTATGTTGACCTCCATGCTTCGTCCGCTTATCGCGACAATGCGTCCGTGCCTTTGAGCCGAATTTAAAACTTGCTGGATTCTTCCTATCAAAGAAGCGAAAGAAGCAATAATAATCCTACCATTCGTCGAAGCGATTACGTTGTCCAAAGACTCGCCGATCACCCTTTCCGAAACGGTTCGTCCCGGCTTAAGAGCATTTGTGCTGTCCGAAAACAAGGCTATAACCTTTTCGCTTCCCTGCCTGCTACCCAAAAACTTCATTTTATTGATTTCGGCGGGCTTGTCGTCAGCCGGGTGGTTGTCAAACTTGAAATCTCCCGTATGCACAATTGCACCAATCGGAGATTTTAAATAAACGCCAACTCCATCCGGGATACTATGATTAACTCTGAAAAATTTCGCCTCAAAATATCCGAGCCTCACCACGCTATCACTCCTTATCTCGCGCAGATCGGCCTTTTTCAAAATATCAAACTCCTCCAACTGTTTTTTTATCAAACCCATCGTAAGCTTCGTCGCATAAACCGGCGGGAATCCAAGTCGTGGCAACACATAAGGCAACCCGCCAATATGGTCCATGTGTCCGTGGGTGATAATTATTCCACGAATGTTTTTTTGCCGTTCCTCCAAATACGTTACGTCGGGGACAACATAGTCGATACCCAACATGTCCTCTTCGGGGAACTGGAATCCCATGTCTACAACTACAATATCGTCGGCATATTCAAACACCATTGCGTTCTTGCCGACCTCTTCCAATCCACCAAGTGGGATTACGCGCAACTTGCCGCCTTTTCGATGTGGCGGGACCTTGGGTTTTGTTTTCAACGGGATAAGAGTTGACGTCGAAACGGACAGCTTGTCATCAGAGCCATCATGTAAAATTTGCGTGATCCATTTGTCCAATTTCTCTTCGTCAGGTCTCCTTCCCCGGATTGTCTCTTTTTGCATAAGTAAAATTAAATTCTCAGTATCTATTATACCACGATTTACATAAAAAGGGAATACCTGTATGCTTTTTTCGCATGAAGTCTAAAATCGCAATCTTGGGGTTTGGCATCGAAGGCGAATCGATCGCCAACTATCTTTTAAAGAAAAATTACAAAGATATAACTATCTGCGACTCCGATGCAAACCTTGCAAACAAACCGAAACAATTTAAATACATTCTCGGTCCCGATTATCTAAAAAACTTAAACCGCTTCGATATAATTTTCAGATCACCCGGCATACCTTTCCAAACCAAAGAAGTCCTTCTCGCCGGCAAAAAAGCAACGAGCGTCACCCGCTACTTTTTCGAGCACTGCCCATGCAAAATCATCGCCGTAACGGGTACAAAAGGCAAAGGAACAACAAGCACTTTGGCCTACGAAATGCTAAAAAAAGCCGGCAGAGACGCATACCTCGGAGGCAATATCGGCAACTCGCCTCTCGACTTTCTCGACAAACTCAAAAAGGAATCAATAGTCGTTCTCGAACTCGGTCACGGGCAAATCGAAGACCTTGAAACGGGACCCGACATCGGAATTATTCTCGGTGTAACGCAAGACCATCTCGATTACCACCCCGACATCAAGACTTATAGGAGCGCCAAACATCCGTTAATTTCCAAACAGAAAAAATCCCAAATCGCCATAATCAACGAGGATTATGAAGGCAACGAACCGTTTTTAACATTGGGCGAAGGTCGAAAATTTAAAATCTCAACAAGGGGGGAGACCCCTCTGGGCGCATACGCACACAAGCAAAAACTCATCATCAAAACCGACAAAAAACAACTTGAATTAATAGATGCTTCGCAAATAAAACTTCTCGGACCTCACAATATAGAAAACGCACTTCCCTCTTCGCTCGCCGCATTTTTAAGCGGGGTCTCAAAAGAAAACATCGTGCACGTTTTAAAAACTTTTCGAGGACTTCCGCACAGACTTGAATTTGTTTGCGAAAAAAACGGAATAAAATTCATAAACGACTCGTTCTCCACAACGCCGGAAACCTCAATCGCCGCAATCAACTCTTTCGCGACCTCGCTCATACTCGTCGCCGGCGGCTCTGAAAAACACGCCGACTTCACATCTTGGGCGGAAGCCGTTAAAAACGCCAAACACCTGAAACAAATAATCCTGATCGGATTAACCGGACCGCGCATGGCGAAAGCGATCGGCAGAGATGGCAGAATCATGCTTGTCAAAACACTCGAGAATGCATTTTTAAAAATCAGAAAATTCGCCACGAAAGGTGACACTGTCGTGATGTCGCCCGCCTGTGCGAGTTTCGACCAATTTAAAAACTACAAGGAGAGAGGCGAAAGCGGCACCAATGCGAGCACGTTGGCGTTTTGCAAATACGAATAACTGAAATCTTTTAGAGCCCAAACCGACAAGCCCATAACCGCACCCGCGAACAAAACTTTCCAAATCGTATTAAAACTAAAAGTGAATTTAATATGTTTTCTTGCGGCGAAATACGCCAAGACAAGAAGTAGCGTTTCGGTCGCGATACTTGTAATCGCCGCCCCCCTGGCCCCCAAATGCGGGATCATTAAAAGATTCAAAGACACATTGAAAATCGCGCAACATCCGTTAATCCAAAGAAGCTTGTTTTGATAATTCGTCGCAATCAAAGTGTAAATAAACAGGCTGTTCATGAAAGCAACAGTCATCCCGACCATCAGGAATTTAAGAACAATGTCCGACCCATAAAAACCCTCGCTTATTCTGCTCAAAAACTCGGGGCTCGAAACCACGAAAATTATCTGATACGCGAGCACGAAAGTCCCAATCACCATCGGCACCGCCGCCATAAAAAGAAAATCAAAACTATACCTCAAAATATCAGTCACCCTGTTGGTCTGATTTTTGACATGTCTGGTCAAAACCGGCAAAACGCTGTTCATAAAAAACACCGGCACGAGCGACAAAATCTCAAGCACCCTCATCGGCACGCCATAAACCCCAACCTCCGTCGGCCCCTTCATCATCAGGAGCATAATCGACCCGACCCTGAAATAAATCATATTCAAAACCAGCGCCGTTCCGTACGGCAAAGCTTTCATCAAAATTTGCTTAATATACCCCCAATCTTTCCCGAACCCGATCCTGCCATATTTTCTCGCCGCCAAAAAAGTCACAAAAACCAAAACGAAATTCCCGACAACCCCCGCGAAAATCAGATGGTAAAAACTTGCCGAGACAGGATCTTTATACCAAAAAAAGACCACAATAATCATATACATAAGCGCTGTCATTTTCCCCAAAACCTGCGCCACAGCCGCATACTGCATTTTCAAATTCAACTGCAAAATACTCGACAACGAACTTTGCAAAATCGAAAGGAAAACCGCAACCGAAGCGATCACGATTCCCAAATGTATCTCACGATATTGCGGTATCAAATAAGCCGCCAAAGTCGCGCAAGTCATGATTATCACACACAACCCCATCCTCAAAGTCAGTATGTTCGCGAAAATCGCATCCTTTTTCGCGCGGTCATCTTCTTTCGCCATCTCCCTAACCGCAATCGTAAAAAGCCCCAAATCCGCCGCTATCCCGAAAAAAGCCAAAAACTCATAAACCGCCGCATACTTCCCGTACCCCTCCAGGCCCAAATAATTCGTAATAATCTTTACGATAAAAATACTCAAGCCGGCCATAAACACCCTCCCGGCAATTTGAGTCACGGTGTTACTCAGAACTTTTCTCGCAACAGACATTTGTAAGAAGTTAAGCTAAGGAAATATACCACAACGGCGTTTGGAAGAAGAGCTCATGTTATGTTAAATTCATTTGCGCCATGCAAGAAATAAAAGAAAAACTTACCCATACGCTAACGGAAATAGATTCCGCAAGGACATTTTTGCATTTCCCCGATCTCGCCGAAGAACTCAAAAATTGCGAAATGGAAATGTCCACTTCCGGATTTTGGGACGACCAGGTGCACGCCAAGAAGGTTTCGGAGCGCGCGGGATTTTTAAGAAAAACAATAGACGGGTGGAATGATTTTGAAAAAGAGATAAAAGAAATGCTTGAAATGACCGAGATCATAGACCCGGTAAACGATGCGGACAGCTTCAAAGATCTGCAGAAAAACACACAAGCCGTGCTGAAAAAACTGAACAAACTTTCAATCCAACTTTATCTCGGAGGCAAATATGACAACGACAACGCTATAATTTCGATCCACGCCGGAACGGGAGGAGTTGATGCGCAAGACTGGGCCGAAATGTTACTTAGAATGTATTTGAGATATATAGAAAACAAAGAATGGTCGGCGGAAATTTTGGAAAAAACCGCGGCGGAAGAAGCCGGCTTAAAAAGCGTTTCAATCATGGTAAAAGGACCTTTCGCATACGGCTTTTTGAAAGAAGAACATGGTGTCCACAGACTTGTCCGCATGAGCCCGTTTAATTCCGGCGGAACCCGCGAAACATCTTTCGCTCTTGTGGAAGTCATCCCCGAAATTCCCGAAAGCGACGTTGAAATAGACGACAAAGATCTCGAGATAGAAACTTTCCGAGCAGGCGGACACGGCGGTCAAAACGTGAACAAAACGGACTCAGCGGTAAGACTGCGGCACATCCCAACCGGCCTAACCGTCCACTGCCAAAACGAACGATCCCAACTTCAAAATCGCAATACCGCGATGAAACTTCTCAAATCCAAACTTGTCGTCCTCCAAGAAAAACACCATCTTGCGACAATCGAACAGGTCAAAGGCGAACACGTCCAACACTCTTGGGGCAACCAAATCAGATCTTATGTTCTGCATCCGTATAAAATGGTGAAAGACCACCGCACCGATTACGAAACCACCCAGATAGATAGGGTCCTTGACGGCGAGCTGGACGACATAATCGAAGCATCCTTAAGGCAACACAAAAATGAATCTTAAAATTCTCATCGGTACCAAAAATAAGACATTGCGAACTCCTTCTGAACCGATTCGCAAAACAGACTCCAAGATAAAAAAACTTATCAAGGACATGGACGAAACGATATACGCGCAAAACGGCGTCGGCTTGGCGGCGCCGCAAGTCGGTACCAATCTCCGGCTCATCCTCGCGAGGTTAAATTCGAATACCGACTCCGAAGTTCTCGTTCATCTCATCAATCCCGAAATCGTATATGGAATGAAAAACGCGAGGGCTTGCGTCGGCTTCTCGGACACCCCCAGGGCAAAATTCATTCCCTGATACACCAGGCCAGTTCCGCACCCCAGTACCACCAGGGAAGACAGTATCAGCACCATCATCGCGTAGGTTTTGCGGCTGTGGTAGTCCAACTCTTCATCTTTTTTAAGCGTTGCCTTGGTGTAATGAAACGCGAAAATCGGCAACGCTACCAGCAGGGTAGACAGCCTCAGGGATATCCGCCGCAGGAAG
>Ga0076331_104_pt1 | contig 21563 bp, 21 predicted proteins | sample RifGroA2_FD_67838 | JGI IMG/M metagenome (GOLD analysis project Ga0076331, IMG submission 67838) | Peregrinibacteria bacterium GW2011_GWA2_43_8
TCCGTATCGAGAAAAATTAAAAGAATTGAAGGGTACGATATTTCTCACTTTTCGGGAGATTTTACCGTTGGAGCGATGGTGGTATTTTCTGCCGGTGAGCCTGCGAACGGTGATTACAGACATTTTAAGATGAAATCTGTAAAAGGTGTTGATGATTATGCTTCTTTACGAGAAGTTTTGGATAGAAGGCTTAAGTATATTTTTACGCCTACTATTGACGGCATGATTATCAGAAAAGGCCTTAAGAAAGACGAGCCGATTATTAAAGAAATGCTTGATCGCGAGGGGCTGAATGCGAGCGCGATGATGATGAAAGATTTTGTAATAATAGAAACGAAAAAAAAGATTGTCGGGTGTGGCAGATTGGTTCATTTCAAGGATAAAGACGTAATAGCTTCTTTATTTGTCGATGAAAGTATGCGCGGAAAAGGGCTTGGTCATACACTTTTGCAAGCGCTTACCGAAAAGTCGAAAGCCAAGAGGGTTTATATCGGATGTGATCCGAAAAATGCCGGGTTTTATGAGAAGTTCGGTTTCAGGAGTATCAGAGAGGTCCCGGTGTTTGTGACGGTAAGTTGTAAGTTTCTCGAATATTTTGTTTATGAGAAGAAGTTCGATAAATCTTTTTCGGCGGAGCCGGATTTGATAGTTATAGATGGTGGGAAAGGACAACTTGGCGCGCTTGTGCCGATTTTTAATAAGTTTAAAGTAAAAGTTCCGGTGGTTTCGGTCGACAAGAGTGGCATGAAAATTTTCCGTTTAAAAAATGGTAAAGTTGAGGATTTGGATATAAAATCAGATTCGCAAGTGTTTTATTTGCTTCAGAGAGTTACAGATGAGGCTCACAGATTTTCAAATAAGTTGCGTGAAGAACTTCAAATAAAATTTTTAACCAAATAATCCATGTTGAAAGAAAAAATCAATGCCGAATTGAAGGCGGCCATGTTGGCGAGAGACGAAGTGAAAGTATCCGCTTTGAGAATGTTGAAAGCGGCTGTTATGAAATTCGAGGTTTCGGGCGGGGAGAAAAAAGAGGCTACCGATGAAGATGTTATGGTTTTGATTAAGAAAGAATTGAAGTCTCGAAAAGATTCAATAGATCAGTTCAAAGCCGGCGGACGGGAAGATTTGGTTGTGAAGGAAGAGGCTGAAATTAAGGCGTTGGAAGGGTATTTGCCGAAACAAATGAGTGAAGATGAGGTTAGGGCTGTTGTTAAGCAGGTTGTTGCGGAGATGGGTGTCGGCGGGCCTGCGGCTATGGGGAAGGTGATGGGTGCGTGTATGGGTAAGTTGAAAGGGCAAGCGGATGGGACGATGGTGAATAAGTTGGTGAAGGAAATGTTGGGGAACCTCTGAAAAATGTGGTTCCGTTACGAAATCCTCATTCTTTCGAGGAGGTCTAAAAAGAGCCTCGCTTTTAAGCCGGGGCTCTTTCGAAGAGTTTCGTTTGAGATTATCTCGTAACAGAGATTGTTTCCGAAAGTTCCGCAGTCGGAGCGGCAACCGTCAATTTGCCATCTGCGTCTACTGAAATGTTGTAGCCTGTAGCGTATGATGTGCAGTCTGTATAAGTTGCATCAGCATCCGTCGGATCTGCCGGCATTTCCGTTAGATATGTTGGAACCAAATATGAGCAAATGTCTATCAACCCGGCGGCGCTTCCGATTTCGGTTGCGACTGCGGTGATTTCAGTTGGTAAAACACCTCTGTTGTCCAATGCGTATTCTTGTGTCGCATCCAGCAATGCGCGTACGTCATTGCTTCTTTGAGTGTTGTTCGCTTGAGAGATTTGTCTTGCGGGATTGACAGCGATGATCACTATTCCTGCAAGTATCGCGATAATTACGATAACGAGGAGCACCTCAATGAGGGTAAAGCCTTTTTTGTTCATGAGTTTTTGCGGGTAAAATTTTATTTTTGTATTTTAAAGCGTTTCTTTGAACGCGTTTGATTGCTTTTTAATACTAATGTGTTGGATTCACTTTGACAAGTTCAAATATTTATTCCAATCGATTACCGGCAAATTGATTTCGACTGCAACTTCGTCTCTATTAATTTCTTTATTCCAATTTATATAGATTATTCCGGAATATATTATGATAGCCAGAAACAGTATCAGGCTTGCCAAGAAATATGAGTAATTTTTAAATTGTTCTTTATTTAACATAAAGTCTTATGTTTATTTCTATATTTGGTAAAAGTTTTAAATTTTCGTTTTCGGTGTAATTCAAATCATAATATTCTATCGAATAAACTTTTATGTAATATGACAGACGTTCAAGTTCTTCGAGAAATGTCGTGATATCCGTTTCATCGCCGTAGAAGGTTAATTCGTAGTCAAGGGTGTTTCCTTTTGTTGAGTTTTCCGATTCTTCAAGCTCGGTTGATCTCAGATTTAAATCTGAGTTCAATGTTATACCGATATTTTCCACTTCGGATATGAAATTTATATATTCCGACTCTTCGGCGGGTCTTATCGAATTGGCATGTTCGATTGATACTTGAGTGCTTTCCGTATAAAGCTTGAGGCTTTCTTCGAAGTTGGATTGCAAATTCTCCGTTTTTTCCAGAAATACATTCAAAAATTTTATGTCATGATTGATCTTGCTTGACGAGTAGCCCATGATAATTACTATAAACGAGCTTATGAGTATGAGAACCGCGCTCATTTTAAATATATGTTTTGTTCGATTGGAAATTTCATTTGGGATCATATTCGGGTAATTCGCTAAAGATTAAAGTTAAGTTTATTTGGAACGGAACTTGTTCTTTTTTGTCATAGCTTGATAGCGGAATATCTATGTTGCTTATAAATGGCAAATCTTGAAATGCGTCCTGCATATCCAGTAAGACATCTCTGTTTTCGGCTATCCCGGATATTGCAAAAGTTAAATTCGTATCATCAAAACCGATGGATGTGATTGTTACGCTGGTTGGCATAGTTGCGAGAATGTCGGTTAAAACGGTTTGTATTGAAAACAAGCCGTTGTCTATATTGCTTAATATCGTTATTTCCTGATTGAAAGCTTTCAATTCGTCTTTTATTTCTTGGTATCTGGTTCCGTATAGAATAAGTTCGATTGATGACTTTGCGATTTCCAAATTTGTTCTTTCATAGCTTAATTGTTGATGCATGATCGAGACGAAACCCGCTATGATTAGGCTGATTATCGACATAAATATTGCTCCTATCGTGATGCCAATTTCGATTTTCTTACTGAGGAAATTGCGTTTAAGCCATGTCGGGATGAGGTTTATATTTCCCTCCTCTTTTGCTTTGAGCCTGCTTAATGCCGTGCCGATTACATCGGTGAAATATATCGAGTAATGCGGTTTGATCTCTTCTTTGGTCGATTGTTTTATGAAATTCGCATCTTTTACTTTTAAACTTTTCTTGGGGTCTCCGATTGAAATTTTGATGTTGGCAAATTGTTTTTGTGCCAGTTCGTAAAATCCGGGTAAGTTAGAATATTCTCCGGTTAAGAAGATGTTTTTTATGCCGTCGGTATTATCTTTGATTTGTCTCTTTGAAATTATGTCGGCTGCGGTCTTATATTTGTCTTTGATGAATTTACTGATTATTTCTTTGAATTTCGGGTCGTCTTTGTATTTTTCCCAATTTTCGAAAAGGGATTCCGATGAATATATCGGAAATTTTTTACTTATATTTTGTATCAGTTCCGATGTGCCTTCGTTTGAGCTCAAGTAATGTTTTATCGTTTTGCCCCTTATCGTCAAATAATTTGTCGAAAGCGCTCCCAAGTCTATGATTAAACTAAATTCTTCTTTGGGCAATTCTCGTTCCAGTGCGTATTTTAATGCTTCCACGTGGACTCCGAATAATACTGGTGTTATTCCGGCTTCTTCGAATGTTTGTGTGTATTTATCGGCTATTTTTTTCTGGATTGCGGCGAATAAAGCATATTGATACTGATCGCCATTTTTTTCCAAGATGATTGCATCCCAGTACAAATCGTAAATCGGGAAAGGGATGACCATTTCCGCTTCGTATTGGATAGCCTTTATCACTTCTTTTTCACTGAGTTTGCCGGGAAATGAGAAAATATGTGTAAACGTCACTTTTGACGGCAATAGAACCGTTACGTTTTTTGGTTCAACCGGTCTGGGATTTGCTTTCCTGAAAAGATCGCTGATTATTATCTTAAAACTTTCTTCTTTTTCTATGATTCCATCTTTAATAATTCCTTCTGGGATTGGCAATCTGTTATATGCTTCCAACCAGGTATCTCCGTTTGGCTCTTTTAATTCCACGAGCTGTATCATGTGATCGTGGAAATCTATTCCTATTACTTTTTTCGGCAAGATTTTCATTTTTGTTTCTTTTTAGAGTTTACTATGACTCTTCCCATTCTTCCAAATTGGAATTGAAAATTTCTCCGCTTTCCAAAAGTTCAGCGACTGCCTGAAAATTTTGCGTGTAGTTCAAATGACTTATTTCTATATCTATTATTTTTCGATTGTCGTCTTCGGTTATCGCGATTACACATTCCGTATCCGGATCTATATTTACGGTTTCACCGACGAATGTCGAATTGTTTTCCAGTCTGAGTATTGCTTCTTCAAGGCATCCTTCGGCGGAGTAATACATCATTTGATCCGAATTGTCGTTTACATATTCCTCGTAAGTGGAAACGCTGGATTCCGAAGCTATCAGAACGAGTACGAGTGTGAATGCCGATATTATCAGCAAGCTTACGAGGGCTACGGATCCTTGTTTCGAGTTCATCTTAGTGAAAGTGTTAAATGTATTTCGAGGTTTCTTTTCAGCATGGCAAGATCTTCGGAGATTGGAGATATTTCGATCTCGATGACAATTTGATCGGGTGTTTTTTCGGCCGTGGTTCGGTGGAAGTTCAATATATCCACCTTGATGTTATTCGTGTTCAGTTGGATAGGATCGGCGGGTCCTTCTTGTATGTAGATTTTGTTTTCCGACAAGTAAAATATTGTTGGGGAGTTTTCGGTTGTTCTCATTTCCAGATATAAAATTCCGTTGTCGTTGTCGAGGACGCTTTCTTCGATGTTGACGCTTCCCGCGCCTTTTATGCTTTGCGAAAGTTTTTCGGAGATGAATCCGCTATTTTCTTGCATTTCTTCCGTTATTTTCGAGATAGTGGTTAAATTTATAATTTGTAAGGCGAATGACATTGCCGCGAGCATAAATATGGAGAATATCGCGAAATACATTAATATCTCGATGAGTGTAGTTCCTTTTTTAGTTATTTTTAGGATCATGGTGTGTATTGAACGATTACGCTTTCTATACTTGGTGTTTCAACCATGTTTGAGGTTGCGATTATTTTGAATTGAAAATATCGAACGCCGGTTTTGGTGGCGCTGGTTGTTATTTCCGTCCTTGGTGTCTCGTAATATGTTGCCGATGTTCCGTCCGGTCCGATCCATGTTGCGGAAGTTATATTGTCCTCTGTAGAAGAGGTTCTGATTTGAAGCTTGACAATTCCCCCGACAACTTCGGAGCTTTCCCAATCCATAAAATCGTATCTTGTATCCGCGCTACCCGTGTCGAATATGTCGGATATATATTCTCCGTTGGGTCTGTATGTCGGATTCAAAGCTTCCATAATGACAAGACCTCTGTTGTTGACGTCAACTCCCATATAAACATATTCGTTATCCGTGTATGCGCCGGTGCCTTTACCCGTGATGTCGGCTGAATATGCGAGATATGGTGATAGTGGATTTGATATGTTGAATACGTCCACTCCCGGGTTATTGTTATTTACTGTTGCATATAAATAATTTTCGCTTATTGCCAAGTCTTGTATGGATCCGCTTGTGGATATTGAAGTTATAAGCGTGGGATTGGCGGGATCGGAAATATTTAATACTTTTAAAGTCGAGCTTGTTGTTCCGACGAATGCGAAAGTATTTCCGTATATTTCGATAGCTTTGACTTCGTTTCCAAGATTTAGTGAGCCGATTTGAGTTGGTGATGCCGGATTTGAGATATCTAACACCTTGAAAGGTTGAGTTGCGTGGTTTGTTCCGATATACGCGTAATCTTCGGAAATCTCTATTACGTTTGTAATTGCGTTAAAATCTATGGATGTAACCGCTGTTGGATTTGATTTATTTGTTATATCCAAGATCGCAAGACTGTTTGTGGTTTTGTTTATTCCCATGAAAAGATAATTTCCGGAGATTGCCGCTTGGTTGCCGTAAGCGCCCAAATTGTAATTTTTCAATAAGGATGGATTTTCCGGATCGGTTACATCTACGATTGCGAGACCTTTTGACGAATTTTCCACTCCTATGTATGCATAGTTGCCGTCTTTTGTTAAATATCTGCCTTTGCCGCCTATGTTTATTTGATCAACCAATTCTGGATTCGCGCGATCGGTTATGTCAGCGATCGCGAGCCCTTCTGCGTTTTTAGCTGTTGCCAAATATGCATAATTCTCATCCACCGCTATATCATTTCCGTGTTCGCCGACATCCACTGACGAGAAGAACAGGCTTAATTCTTCAACGAGCAGAAGTTGGATTGCGCAATTGTTGTCGGGCGGGGCGGGTGTTTCTTGCGTATCGGTATCGTTAAATGTGCCATTTTCGAATTCCGCGCATGTGGTTTGAAGCCATGCGTCGCTTCTCCAATTTGTTAAATAAGTTGTTAGCGATACGGACATCGGTAGGATATCTTTCCAAGTCCAGGAAACTTCGGATGTGATTTTTTTGATCTCTTCATCCAATGTGCCGATTTCCGCGATATCTCCGTTCTCATCTCTGTAAACGTTTTCTACCGTTATGGTTCTTGAATAGTAATCGTCTATATTTTCAGGGGCGGGTCCGAATGTCCAGACATCATCCGTGTACATAAGACCGTACTCTCCGGTGACCAAATCAAGATAATTTCGGTCTCTGATGTTTCTTCCGGCTTCGAGGCCTTCTTCCGCATATAAAAGAGCTTCATTGTTTACCTCTATCTTTACGGTTCTTTGCAGTGTGTTTAATCCCATGTAAAAGATACCGCTTGCGAAGATTGTGAATATAACCATCGCTATAAGAATTTCTATCATTGAGAATCCGGATTTTTTAATACGTGACGAGTCCAAGTTCATTGATATTTATTTGTATGATTTTATTTATTTGTTCGGAAAAAAGTTCGACCGAGCCGTAAGTGTTACATTCGCCTTTTGGTGTCTCAAATATGATATCGTTGCCGTTACCGTTCAAAAGTATGTTTTGGAATATGACCGTTTCCGGTAATTCAACCGTGAAATTTTCAGGATTTTCGGCGGCGTATGTGTCTCCACTAAAGATCGTGTAAGAATTTGTTTCCAAATGTATGCCGTGATTTACACCGTCTTTTCCCGATTCGGTGTCGCTTTGAGCAAGTCTTAAGTATCCTATAAAATTATCTCTTTGAGAATTCAAATCGGCTCTAAGTTGTGCGGTTTGAGCGTACAAAACGATTAATCCCAAACTTACACATAATATTGTGATAACCAATATGATTTCCGGAAATGTAAACCCGTGTTTTTTCATTTACTTAACATGTTAGGTAGTTGATATATTGGCATTATTACCGATACCGCTACGCTACCTACGAGTGCCCCCATAAATACAAGCAATATGGGTTCGAGAAGAACCGAAAGATTTTTCGTGATATTATCTACGCTTTGCTCGTACATTTTTGCCAGATGATCCGTTGTTGTTTCGATGCTTCCCGTTTTTTCTCCGATTGCAAGCATTTTCGTTACAAGTGATGGAAATAAATTTTCATCATTGGTAAAGGCTTCTCCCAACGTACCGCCTTTATCCACCATTTGCATTGCTTTCGTTACGGCGTCTTTGTAAGGCTTGCTCGTGAGCATTTTACCGGTTATTTCCAGCGCTTTCGTTATCGGTACGCCTGCTTGAAGAAGGGAGTTTAATATTCTTGAAAAACGGGCGAGATTTATATCTTTTGCCAATTTTCCGAATATTGGAATATGAAGGACAAAATTGTCTCTTATGGATTTTAAGTAAGTGGTTGTTATCAGAAAATATATCAATCCGATTATGCCGCCTGCCAGCAGTAAAGCTAACAATGGACTTCCCGTTATGAATTTGCTTGCGCCTATCATTATCCTTGTGGGCAAGGGGAGTTCCATGTTGAATGTTTCGAATATTTTTGTTATTTTCGGCAATATGAAAACCACTACTCCGATGGTTAGCATAAGGGTTAGGGATACTATGAAAGCCGGATATACGAATGCCGATACGACTCTTTTTCTAAGCTCGTAATCTTTTTCGAGTTGCAAGTTTATGTATCCGAATGTTTTTTCGAGTGTGCCGCTCTCTTCTCCGATTGCCACCATGTTTACAAATACATCCGAAAAAATGTAGTCATATTTGCTTAAAGCCTTTGAAAGACTTTGACCTGACTTGAGCATGTTTAAGATGCTGTCGAACATTTTTCTGTTTTTCGCGGTTGTCATTTGATTTTTGATGATGTCGATGGCTTCAGTAACTGTTATGCCGACCTGCATCATTGTTTCCATATGATTGGCGAACGTCATTTTTTCAACGAGACTTAAATGCGGTTTTTCCCAAAACCAATCTTTCTTTTTCGATTCTTCCATGAGTGAAATGACGACATTGCCTTCGTTCATGATTTTGGTTGCCGCTTCTTTTTCGTCTGGGGCGTAAATTATCCCTTTTTGGATGACTCCTTGTTGGGTGCTTATTACGTATTTGAATTTGATCATATTTTTTGTTTAATCGTGCATTACACGAAGAACTTCTTCTATCGTTGTGATTCCGCTTAAAACTTTGTTAATTCCGTCCGTGAACATATCTATCATGCCTTCTTTTTTTGCTACTTCTTCCAATTCTTCCGGTTTTGTGCGAGTCGAGATGTTTTTTCTTATTTCGTCCGTGACTTCTAGGACTTCGGCTATCGAAATTCTGCCTTTGAATCCGGTATTGTTGCAATGCTCGCAACCTTCTCCTCGCCAGAATGTGAGCGAGGTTGTCGCTTGTTCTTGGAATCTTTCCATTATTCTCGCCGCGTTTTTTTTGTCCAAAATTTTCCCAAGGTCTTCAAGTTGTTTTACCGACATTTGATATGGTTTTTTGCAATGATCGCAAATTGTTCTGATAAGTCTTTGAGCGATTACCATTTGAGCGGTTGCCGCGACCAAGAAGTTTTCTATTCCCATTTCCATAAGTCTTGGCAAACTTGAAACCGCGTCGTTGGTATGCAATGTTGCCAATACCAAGTGTCCCGTCAGGGCGGCGTTTATTGCTACCGATCCCGTTTCTTCATCGCGAATCTCTCCGACCATTATTATGTTGGGGTCTTGTCTTAAAAGTGCCCTGAGACCAGCCGCGAATGTGAGTCCCGTTTTTCTGTTTACTTGCGTTTGATTGACTCCTTCCAACCTGTATTCGATAGGATCTTCAATTGTCGAGATATTCACTTCGTTCGAGTTGAGCATTTTCAATATCGTGTACAGAGTGGTTGTTTTGCCGGATCCCGTTGGACCCGTCATCAGTATGATTCCGTAAGTTTTCTTAATGCATCTGTTGATTTTTTCCAGGTTTTCTTTTGAATATCCGAGCGATTCCAGTTTCAATTCTTGCTTGTCTGATGTAAGAAGACGTAGGACGATTTTTTCTCCGTCATAAGTCGGTAAAATCGAGACGCGAAGGGTTATTTCATTGCCTTCGAGGTCTATCTTAAAACGGCCGTCTTGAGCCATTCTGTGTTCGTCCGTTCTGAGCTTAGCCAGTACTTTTATTCTGGTTATCACCAAATCCACGATCTCTATCGGCAGTTCCGCAATTGTGTTCAATATCCCATCCACGCGATTTCTTACTATCAAGAAGTTTTTATGCGGTTCCAGGTGGATATCTGATGCACTGTTTTGAAATGCAAATAATATGATTGTGTCTACGATTTTCGAGGCATCTTCGAGCGATTCGATTTTCTTTGTGTCGCTCATGGCTCCTTTCAGAAGTCTGTTGAATTTCTCATTTACGTCTTTGTTATAAATCTTCAGTGCCAGCTTCAAATCTCGTTTTGTCGCATAATACGGTTCCACCTTTAGGCCCGTTTTGTTTTCTATGAAGTTAATTAACTCGGCATTACCCGGATCATTGATTGCCAATTTTAAAGTATTTCCGTCTTGTTCGAACGGAATCAAGTATTGGTGAGCCGCTAACATATAAGGAACTATCGGCAGGAGTTTATCTTGTATGGTTTGATCTTCGAGTCTTATGTAGGGTACTTCATAAAGTTCAGCCATAATCTCTCCCAATTCGTTACCGGAAAGCACGCCTTTTTCTTCTATAAGTTCTTCAAAAGGCATATCTTTGGTTTTGCTTATCTTCGTTAGGTTGGCTAGTGTTTTTTCATCTATTTTGCCGGTTTCGAGGAGCTTCTTTTTTAGATTTTCCAAATTTACAGGCATATTTTCGTTTTTTTAATCTTATTATTCTATCATATTTTCGTGGGTTTGGCAAATACCCGTGTATCTGTTATTCTTTTATTATGAAAAAGGTTTTGGTCATATACAATCCGGTTTCGGGAGCGAAGAAGTTAAGGAATATGGGACGGGTTATTCAGAAAGAGATTGATCGGCTCGGGTATTCTTACGATTGGCACGAGACCAAACCTAAGTTTGATGATTTTGGTGGATTCGAAAATTACGATCGCATTTTGGTTGTCGGAGGGGATGGAACTGTCGCAAAAGTTGCCGAATATATGGTTAAGAACAAGGTGCGTATTCCTTTGGGGATCATCGGTACCGGTTCGACCAATCTTTTGGCTTTGAGTTTGGGGATTCCCGTTTTGAATACAACCAAGGCTGTGGAATTTGCCTTAAAAAGGGAGGCAAAGCCTATGGATGTTGGATTGGTGAATGGTAAGAAAGTTTTTTTAATAGCGGTAGGAAAGGGATATGACAATGTTTTTATGAGGGGGGCGACACGTGAGCTCAAGAGGAAGGTCGGATTTTTTGCTTATGTTTGGAGCTTTCTGACGACTTATTTCGCACATCCTAAATGCGAGTATCGGATTTCTGTGGATGGAAAGATGTATAATGTTATTGCGAAGACCGTTTTGGTTTTTAATTTTTTCAGATTGAGTTCGAAAAGTTTTGGTGTCGGATTTAACTCTGATGATGGACTGTTCGAAGTAGTGGCGGTTAATCCAACGAGTTTTTGGGATTTATTGAAAGTTATGGTGTTTTTTGTAGTCGGCAGGAAGAGTGCGAAACATCCGAAGGTGAGTTTTTTTCAGGGTAAAAAAATCTCGATCAGCTCCGAGAAAGAACGTGGGTATCAGATTGATGGCGATGTGTATGAAGGAGGGGATTTGGAGGTTGAGATGGTAGAGGGAGGGGTGAGGGTGGTTAGACCGTAGTTAAGCTGTCAGGAGGTTGGGTCCCACATGCAGTTGTCTATGAAAGCCCTACGAATCTGAGTTCTATGCGTTTTCGAGGTAGTCTTTCAGTGTTTTCCATGCCAACTCGAATGTAAATTCGAACTTTTGTATTGCGTTATCTTGTTCCAGTTCCGTGAATTTGGTTTGATTTAAAGCCTTCTTGAGGCGTTTTGCGGCTTGCTCAAAATCTTCAAGTCTTTTGTAAATCAAAAAAAGTGTTTTCTTGCGAAAAAACGATTCGTCCGCCTACCGGCAGGCAGGCTTCCCGTGGCTTGTGGCGGAACGGACGGGATTCGAACCCGCGACCTCCACAGTGACAGTGTGGCGTTCTAACCAACTGAACTACCGCTCCGCGTCGTTTACGGTATATTGAACAACAATATGCCGATGGCGAAAATTTACATTACAAATTTGGACTTTGCAATAGAAAAAAAATGCGTAAAATAGGTTTGCTTGCTCTTTTAAAATGCCGAAGTGGCGGAACTGGTAGACGCGCACGACTCAAAATCGTGTTCTTTCGGGAGTGAGGGTTCGAGTCCCTCCTTCGGCACCACAGACCGGTAGTCCCGCTTAGCGGGACGAACGGTCCATATATTAAGCTGTTTCGCTAAGCTTGATTTGTGGATTCAATAAAAACAAAATTTCTACTTGTGTATTTCTGCAAGATCATCATACAATAAGGTCCTTTTAAAAAATTTTATAACCACTTCAAAAATGGAGAACCAAAACAAACAGGGAGGAGTCGTGTGGATGCTTAGCACATTTGCGCTTATCGGCGTACTTGTCGGGTTAGGCATAAGTTCTTTGGATGGTGGCTCATCCGGACAGACGAATATTACCGGTCCTTCTGCGGATACCCAAGATCAGAATTACGAATTACCTACGGTTGATGACGACCCTGTAATGGGGGATGAAAGCGCTCCGGTTACGATGATTGTGTTCAGCGAATACGAATGTCCTTATTGCCAGAGGTTTGAAACAGAAACTTTCTCTTCAATCAAGGCTGATTTTATAGATACGGGAAAGGTTAAATTGGTTTACAGAGATTATCCTCTTCCGATTCATGATAAAGCTCATTTGGCCGCAGAAGCCGGCGAGTGTGCAAGTGACAGCGTTTCATATTGGGATTATCAGGCCAAGTTGATTGAAAAATATACCGAGTGGAGTGAGTATACCGGAGAGATAAAAGAGCTTTTTTCCGATTATGCTAAAGAGTTGGGTGTGGATTACGATACTTTTTATGCTTGCTTGGAGGATGGTACATATTATGACGAGGTGGAGAGCGATATGACGGATGCCAGGGCCGCCGGTGTTATGGGTACTCCCTCATTCTTTATAAATGATGAGAAGGTTATGGGAGCTTTGCCTTATGAAGATTATGCGGATCAAAATGGTGAAATGCAGGAAGGTTTCAAGAGTATCCTGACCAGAATTTACGAAGAGGCGACAAAATAGGTAGTTATGCCTTTATCTGAGAGCGCGGACCTGTTAATATGGTTCGCGCTTTTTTATAAATAAGATTTTTATATGTTTTGCGATGAAGTAAAAGTGAAATTCGAGGCTGGTAAAGGTGGGGATGGTGCCGTTAATTTTCATAGAGAAAAATTTGTTCAGAAGGGTGGACCGGATGGCGGAGACGGTGGAGATGGCGGGGATATAATTTTGGTTGCGGATGAGAATATAAATACTTTGGTTGAGTTTTTAACCAGAAAATCTTTCAAGGCGACTCGTGGCGAGAGGGGTGGAAGAAACAATATGACCGGTGCCAGAGGAGAAGATATGTCGCTAAAAGTTCCTGTCGGGACGGTCGCTTATAATGAAGAGAACGAAGTTGTTGTGGATCTTGTTCAGCATGGGGAGCGTTTTGTTATCGCGAAAGGTGGTAGGGGAGGGCATGGGAACGCCCATTTTGCTTCGTCTGTAAGGCAAACTCCGGATTTTTCCGAAATGGGTGAGGATGGTGAAAAAGTAGAAGTCAGACTTGAACTCAGGATGGTTGCCGATGTTGGAATTATCGGGCTGCCTTCGTGTGGGAAATCAACCTTGATTTCTGTTGTTTCAAATGCGAGACCCAAGATTGCAGATTATCCTTTTACGACCCTGATTCCCAATCTTGGAGTTGTGGATTTGTCTCAATTTGGTGGAGATCGAGGGCAATCTTTTTTGATGGCGGATATTCCGGGTTTGATAGAAGGTGCATCTGAAGGGAAAGGGCTTGGCGATGATTTTTTGAAGCATATTTCCAGAAGTGGAATTTTGATACATATGCTCGATTGCAGCTCTAATGATATTTTGAAAGATTACGTGATTTTAAGGAGGGAACTTGAGCTTTATGATTCTAAGCTTGTTTCCAAGGTGCATATAGTTGTTATCAACAAAATAGATTTGATAGGCAAAGAGCTTTCGGACATGCTGGTTTCCGATTTGGTGAAGAAGCATCCTGAGTTGAAGGGTAAAATTTTGGCGATTTCGGCAGTTACGGGTAAAGGCGTAAAAGAGTTGGTTTTCAAGATATGGAAAGGGATTTCCAAGAGGTCGAAGAAGTCGGAAATTTTGAAGACGGATACGGTTAAGATTTATAGACCTCATCTTCAGGTTGATCCTAAAAGTGTCGAAGTTTCTTTTATGTATGAAATTGATGCCAGGAAATTGACTGTTCCTGTTGCAGGGTCGGTTGTGTCGCCGGCGGTTATGCCAAAAAGAAAGTTGTTTAAGGCTAAAGGCAAAAGGCTTGAACAGATAGTCAATATGACGGATTTTGATAAAGAGGCTGGTATCAGGCGTGTTTATGATGTTATGAAGAAGATGTTTGTTATAAAAAAACTTAAGGGGCTTGGTGCTATGGTGGGGGATTATGTTAAGATAGGCGAAGTAATTTTTGAATTTAAAGGATGAAAGTTATAATCGGTTTGGGCAATCCCGGTGAAGAGTATGAAAGAACTCGGCATAATGTCGGGTTTATGTTTGTCGAGAAGGTTGCGAAAGAGTTGGAGTTCCCCGAGTTTTTATTGAAGAAAAAACTGAGTGCGTATCTGTCGGAGACTGTTTTGAACGGCGATAAGGTTATTTTGGTAAAATCGGATACCTATATGAATAAATCCGGGGAGGCTGTTCTTGCGGTCAAGAATTTTTATAAAATTAATGATGAGGATATCATTATGGTTTACGATGATTACGATCTGCCGATTGGAACTGTCAGGTATCGTGAGAACGGGAGTGCCGGCACCCATAATGGCATGAAATCTTGTGTTGAAAGTCTTGGAACGGAGAATTTCAAGAGACTTCGAATAGGTATAAACGCAGGTTTGCCGGTGGAAGATTTGAGCGGATATGTTTTGGGCAGGGTTACGCCTGAAGAAATGGCGAAATTGAGAGCTTCGTTCGATGAGGCTTTTCTGAAGTTGAAAGATTTGCTTGCAATTTAAGGTGAAAATCAGTAATTTAACCGTGTTTTGCTTATCTATTAACTATTAAATACGATGTTTGCAGTAATCGAATTGGCCGGAAGGCAATATTTGGTCTCTGAAAAGGACGAATTCCAGATAGAAAAAATTCCCGGAGAGCCGGGTAAAAACCTTACTTGTAAGACCGTTATTCTTTTGGGTAAGAGCGAATCCGATGTTGAATTGGGCATGCCTTATATCAGTGGAGCTACTGTTGAACTCAAAATCTTGAATGAGGTTAGAGGAGATAAACTCAGGATTTATAAGAAAAAGGCCAAGAAGAGGTACGAAAGAACACAGGGTCATGTACAAAAATATTGGTTGATTAAGGTTTTGAAGATTACGAAGGTTAATGGCAAAGTTAAGGCTACCGAAGAAGAAAAGGTGGTGGTTGAAGCTAAGCCGAAGAGGGTTGCCACTAAGAAGAAGAAAGTGTAGTTAGCATTTCGTCCAATTCTTTAGTTAGAGGTGCTTTGTAGCATACCTTCTTGTTTTTTGTGTTTACGAATGTAATTTGTGATGCGTGTAAGAATTGTCTTTGTAAACCAAGTAATTCAAAAGATTGGTTGGTCTTTTTGTCACCGTATTTGGTGTCTCCTATTACCGGATAACCTATTGATGCCAAGTGGACTCTTATCTGGTGGGTTCTGCCTGTTCTCATTGTTATCTCGAGAAGGGTACAGTTTTTGTTTGCGAATACTTTTAATGGTGAAAATTCGGTGATCGCGTCTTTGCCTTCTTTGTTTACTGACATATCTTGTCTGCGTATGGGATTTCTGCCTATCGGCGCTTCTATAATGCCTTTGTGATCGATGATTCCTTTTACCAGTACCGTGTATTTCTTTTCCGTTGTGCGTGCTTCCATTTGTTTCGCGAGATGTAGGTGGGCTTTGTCGTTTTTAGCTATGACTAAAATTCCCGATGTGTCTTGGTCAAGTCTGTGAACGATCCCGGGCCTTATCAGGTCTTTTTCATGGCTCAATTTGTTGCCTTTCAAGTAATAAAGAATTGCATTTACCAAGGTTTGATCAGGGTGTCCCGGCGATGGATGTACCACTAATCCGGCTTGCTTGTTGATTATTAAATAATCTTTGTCTTCATGGATTATATCAAGTGGAATGTCTTGAGGTTGCAATGTGGACTCTTTTTCCGGAGAAATGGTTATAGTGATTTTCGCACCTTCGTTTGCCGTTTTGTTGGATTTTATTGTCGTTACGCCATTGATTTTGACCAAACCCTCTTCAATGGCTCTTTGGGCTTTTTGTCTGGTTAGATCCGGACATTGAGCTGCAAGAATTTTGTCTACCCTGGATGTTGTTTCTGCGATTATTGTTGTTTTTTTCATAATGTGATTCTATCACACCTATACTCGCTAGTGACAGGACTCTTCGGATAGTGTATTTTTTTAACGATAATTTATATATTTATTATGAATGACGATAAAATTTTCAGTTTCTTAAATAAAGGTACGGTTGAAGTTATAGTTAAAGAAGAGTTTGAAAAGAAACTTAAGTCCGGGAAGAAGTTACGTGTTAAGTTGGGAATAGATCCTTCGGGATCGGATTTGCATTTGGGTCATATGGTCGTGATTAAAAAACTTAAAGAGTTGCAAGAACTTGGGCATCATATAATCCTTTTGTTTGGCAATTTTACGGGTCAAATAGGCGATCCTACAGGCAAAATGGAGGCTAGGAAGCCGAAGACGCAAAAGGAGCTTGAAAAGAATGCCGAACATTATTTGGAACAGGTTGGGAAATTAATTAATGTTAAAGACGTGGAGGTTGTGTGGAATGCAGATTGGCTTTCGCCTTTATCTTTTAAAGATGTGGTGCAGTTGGCTTCGAATTTTACCGTCGCGCAAATGCTCGAAAGGGATATGTTCCAGGATAGAATCAAGGCGGGATTGCCTATTTCGATGCATGAGTTTTTGTATCCTTTGATGCAAGGGTATGATTCCGTGGTTTTGAGAGCCGATGTTGAGCTTGGAGGAACCGATCAAACGTTCAATTTGCTTGCCGGGAGGGTTTTGCAGAGGGCTTACGGGCAAGAACCGCAAAACATTTTGACGGTACCGATTTTGGAAGGGCTTGATGGTAAGAAAAAAATGGGGAAGTCGGAAGATAATTATATTGGAATTAACGAGGAGCCTAAGTCCATGTATGGTAAAGTTATGTCTATCCCTGACGGGTTGATTTTGAGATATTTTGAGCTGACTACAAATGCAACTCTCGGTGATCTTAAGGGTCTTAAAGAACAGTTTGATTCAGGCGCGAATCCGAGAGATTTGAAAATGAAATTGGCGAGAGAAATTGTTGCTTTGTATCATGATGAAAAGGCCGCCAAAGGTGCCGAAGAAGAGTTCGTGAATGTTTTCAGGAATAAACAGTTGCCCGACGAAATCCCGGAGATGATTTTTGATAAAAATTCTTGGAATATCATAGATCTTTTGGTTGAAGGGAAGCTGGTATCTTCAAAGAGCGATGGGCGTAGAATGATAGATGGAGGGGGGGTGAAGGTTGATTCTGAGAAAGTTGCCTCTATCGAGAAGAATGTAGATTTGAATAAAAAAGGCGTACTTTTGCAAGTCGGGAAACGCAGATACCTTATTGCCAAATCTAAATAATGGCGTAATAATTCGGAGTGCCATTGACCTTAAATTTTATGCACAAAGATAATAAAAAGTTTATCCTTACGGATTTTGTGTCTTTGCGTACACTTCAAAGGTTGCAGGACAATCTCGCGAATGCTCTCGGTATATCTTTGGTGATCGTGGATGTTCATAGCAGAGAATATATTACCAAGAGAAGTAACGAGACCATGTTTTGTTCGAAAATGAAGAAATTCGTACCGTTCTTGAACGGTTGCGATACTGATGGGATTAAGTGTGTTGATAAATGCGTAAGTTTCAATAAGCCTTTTATTTACAAATGTCATGCCGATCTATATGGATTTGGCGTGCCGATAATGGTGAGCGGTCAGCTTTCGGCTTATTTTAAAGGTGGGCAAGTCAGGCTTTCAAACCCCGATATTGCCAGGTGTAAAGAACTTGCCGATAAATACAAAGTGGATTTCGACGAACTTCTTGAGATGTATCTTTCGGTGCCTCTTTTCACGGAAGACAAATTGAATGCGACTACCGAACTTTTAAGTGTTATTGCGAATACGGTTTCCAATCTTGCGTTTTCCGGACAACTTGTAAAAACGCAATCTACCGAAGTGGTGCATTTGAACGATCTGCTCGAGAAGGAAGTTATGCGTAAGACTGAAGAATTGAGACTTTCGGAACAGAAATATAGAAATATTTTCGAGAACGCGTTGGATATTATTTATACGATTGATAAAAACGGGGTGTTCACCCATATAAACGAGATTATTCACGACGTGCTCGGATATGAGAAAAATGAAGTTTTGGGCAAACATTTCTCGGAGTTTGTATCTCCCGAAGATCTTAAGACGGTTTCAGACTCTTTTATCGAATTGAAGCGGCATAAGAGAACTTCAACCAAGGGTTTAAAGTTTCGTATCAAATCGAAATCCGGAGAATCCACTTATTTCGAGTTAAACAGTACTGCGTCTTATGATGCCGATTTGGATTTGGAAAGCATTACGGGATTTTTGCATAATGTTGATCAAAGTTTGAAGGCCGAAGCCAAGCTGGAGGCCGTTAAGGAAAAATACAAGGAGTTGTTTGATTCGATGAAGATGGGAGTTTATATGACAGATGAGAATGGCAGAATAAAAGCTTTTAATAAAGCGGCTCTGAATATGCTTGGGTATTTCGATTTCGAAGAGGTTTCAGATATGAGTATATTGTCTTTGTATGTAAATCCTCTCGATAGAAAAAGTTTCCTTTCCGAATTGCCGGAAAAAGGTTTTCTGGAGGATTATATCGTTAACTTAAAAAAGAAAGATGGTACGCCGGTATATGTATCTGTTACCGCGAATGAACTTAAGGACCGGAGCGGCAAAGTTAAAGGCGTTGAAGGGGTATTTCGCGATGTTACCAAGAGAGTAAATTTGGAAAGAGAGATCGAGTTGATGAAGCAATATTTGGAAAACCTGATAGCCTCTGCTGGTTGTGGGATCGCCGGCATTGATAAAGATCGAAAAATATTTCTGTGGAATAAAGGTGCGGAAGAGTTGTTCGGATATAAGTCGTCGGATGTTATCGGTAGGGATCTTTTCGCCATTATTCCGCGTGATTTACGAACTCATAGACCGGATTTGTTCAGAAGAGTGTCTCGCGGTGAAGTTGTAAGCGGTATTGAAATACAAAGCAACAATACTCCGGATGGAAAAGCGATAAATATCAATGTGACTATCTCGCCAATTAAAGATGCAAATGGTAATGTTATCGGTGCTTCCGCGATAGCGGGCAAGAATGAAAACGTGTAATTTTTATGCTCGATACCAAGCTTGATAAAGTTTTAAGGACCACTAAAAAGCATATTTCCCTTTTGTCTTCTTTGGGGGTTAAGACGATTTTTGATTTGCTTTCTTATTATCCTCGTACTTATACGGATGAGCGGAATACCGTTCTTATTGTGGATATGAAATTGGATCAGTTGAATGTTATCAAAGGCAGAGTGAAATCTCTGCATGGCAGGAAGAGTAAAAACGGTATGCACGTTATGGAGGGAATCATTTCGGACTGTACCGGCAGTGTTGCCGTGATTTGGTTTAACCAAGGATATCTTGAGAGAATTTTGAAAGTTGGCGGGTTGTATTATTTTTCCGGCAAACTCAAATACGATAAAGGGCGTAGTGTTTTTGCCAGTCCGAAAGTTGAGGCGGTTTCAGAAAACGTGCTGCATACCGCTCGAATTGTACCTGTTTATCATGAAACGGAGGGGCTGATTTCGAAATGGATTCGAGATAAAATTTATCCATTGTTGAAATATGCCGATTCGGTTCCCGATACTTTGCCCGATTGGGTTAAAAAAGAGATGGATTTGTGCGAGCTTGGATTTGCGATAAAAAATGTGCATTTTCCTTCTTCCCAAAAAGATCTCGTAAGGGCTAGAAAAAGGTTGGCGTTTAACGAGGTTTTTTCTTTGCAGTTGAAAGCTTTGAAAATCAGACGCGCTTTCAAGAAGTTCTCTTCCGGTTTTGTAATTGAAAGGGCTGACGAGGCGATGAAAAAATTTGTTGAGGATCTTGGTTTTTCTCTTACAAAAGCGCAACGACGAAGTTTGATAGAGATGCTTAACGATATGGGTGGGGGAGTGCCAATGTTGAGATTACTTCAAGGGGATGTCGGCTCCGGAAAGACCATCGTTGCGGCTTTGGCGGCTTTGAATGTTGTTAAATCGGGTTATCAAGTGGCTTTCATGGTTCCAACCGAGGTTTTGGCAAAACAACATTTCTCGAAATTACGCGAGTTGTTTGACAAAGTCTCCATTAGTACCGAAATTTTAACCGGATCGGTAGGGGAGAAGGATGAAATTTATTCCAAAATATTCGGGGGAAAGGTTGATGTGGTAATAGGGACTCACGCTTTGATACAAGACAAAGTGAAATTTAAAAAACTGGGGCTTGCGATAGTTGACGAACAACATAGATTCGGTGTTGAACAGAGGCGGAAATTGGCGAATCATGGATTCCCACACCTGTTGTCTATGACTGCGACACCGATTCCTAGGACGTTGGCTATGATTTTCTATGGCGATCTCGATGTTTCTCTCCTAAACGAATTACCAAAAGGACGGAAACCGATCGCGACAAGCATCGTCCCAGAACCCCAGGCGAACATCGTCTGGAATCATGTATTAGAAGAATTGAAGGCAGGCAGGCAAGCTTATGTGGTTTGCCCATTGATTGAAAACGAGCAATCCCCCCCTGCCAGAGGGGGGGTCTGGAGGGGTGGGAGTGATGCCGCCTCTGTCTGAGAGAAGCGAGGCGAGTTTTTCCTTTTTGGACAGTTCAGCTGTTTCTTCATGGCTCTCGGCCGCCTTCGTGACCGTGAAGCCGAGGTCTTCGCTGATGATGGTCGCGGTTTCAAAATCGAGGCGTTCATTGAGCGAAGCCATGATGCCGTTCCGCATCATCTCTGCCATGACCTTTTGGATCGGGAGACCGAGTTTTTCGGAGAGATCCTTGACGACGATCGTTTCAGGAAGTTCTATCTCTCGTTTTTTCTCGGGGTGTTTTCCCTTCGTGCGTATCTCGGTGATGCTTTCTTCGCGAGTTTTCAGCTGTTCGAGCTTCCGATGTCGTTGTACGGCTATTGCGATTTTTTCAACCTGCGAGTCTGGCACTTTGATCGCGCGGCGGCCGATATGAAAACCGATCTGCGGGAGCATGTCCAGCAACTCGTTCGGCGTCATCTTGAGCTGGTTCGCGAGTTGACTAACGTTCATAAATCCAGTCAACTCTACTTTCTTTTACTTGAAAAGTCAAGGTTTTTTGATAAATTTCTCATTTCAGATTTATGAACATTGACAGGTATCCGGCGTTTCGGTATTGTATATGGATTTTTCTATGGTGATTCCTGAGAAAACAGAAATACAAAATTTGCTAGGGTCGAGCCGGAGGGCGCTCATCACAGCACGAGACAATCCGGGTTTCGACGAGGTGGGGTCGGCTCTAGCCTGGATGCTTTTTCTCGGGAAGAAAAACCTCGAACGCGTCGACGTTCTGCTCTCGCTCCAGAATCCAAATCGTTATAAATGGCTGCCGGGTTTCAATCGCGTCCGGGATACCATACA
>Ga0076331_112_pt1 | contig 16995 bp, 16 predicted proteins | sample RifGroA2_FD_67838 | JGI IMG/M metagenome (GOLD analysis project Ga0076331, IMG submission 67838) | Peregrinibacteria bacterium GW2011_GWA2_43_8
TTATGCAAGTATAAAAATGATCCCGATACAGTATTAGAGGCGCTTGATCCGTCGGAGGTTGAGGATATTGCGGCGCAGGTTTTTATGAGGGCGTGGGATAATTTGGGGAGGTTCAAATTTCAGGGTGTGTCGTTTGGGGCGTGGTTGTTCAAGATTGCGCATAATTTGATAGTTGATAAATACAGGACTCATAGGAGTATCGCCGAAATACCCGTTGATTTGGCGGATGAGCGCGAGTCTTCCGATCCGAGATATATAACTCGAGGCAAGATGGATCAGCTTGTTTTGAAAAAGGCTTTAAACGAGCTTACCGATACTTATAGACAGGTTGTGATTTTAAAATTTATAAATGGATTTTCTAATCAAGAGATAGCGGAAATTCTTAAGAGAAGAGAAGGGAATGTTAGAATTTTGCAATTCAGGGCCCTGCGAGAACTCAAGGGTGTTTTGCAGAAAATGGGGTATGAATGGTAACGAATTGTGTTTTCAATCGTTAAGTTTTATTGATGGATAAGCGCAAAATAGACAATTCGGATAGTGCATGGGAGCTTGTGAAGCTTATAGATGAGCTGAATTTCAAGAAGCTCGAAATTATGGATGAAGCGAAAACCAAGAAGAGTATTTGGGCGAAAATAGAGCCACATGTCAGGGCGACTGCGTGTGGAGATCTCAAGACAGTTGCGGAACAGGTTGCGGTGACAGAGTTTTCTATTTCTCCGGCGATGAAAGCGAAAATAAAAGAGATGGTTATGGATTATGTTGAGAGCGTTAATGTCGGAGTCAGGGTGCCTTTTTTCAAGAGATTTGCGATTGCCGGCGTACTGATGGTTTTTGCGTTTTTCGCCTTGTATCCGAAGATGCCGTTTTTCCCTTCCGCTTCCGCAGAGAAGATTACTTATGTCGAAGTGGAACAGGGGAATGTTGAGATTACGAGAGACGGGAAAGTTCATACAATTACCGATGATATGTTGATTGAAGAGGGGGATGTTATGAAAGTTGCGGACGGCGCTTTGGCTCAAGTATATTTTTTTGACGACAGCAGGATGGCGTTCGCTCCTGGTAGCGAGGTTTCTTTCGGTAAGCTTTATATGGATGAAAACAATGGGGCGTTGACGCAGGTCGAGGTTGAACTTCTTTCCGGGAAGGCGTGGGTGCAAGTTATAAATTTGACCGGTGATAGCGATTATTTCTCGATTACGGCGAGTAACGGGACGTTTATTATCGATCGCGCGGCGGATTTGAATATCGAAGTTTTGCCCGCGTCGGTTGCGGTTTATGCGGTTGAATATTTGGCTGATTTCGAAATTTCTTCAGATGTTTATTATCGTGAAGGGATGCTGGGAGAGGGAGCGAAATTGGTTTATTCTGGTGATGATTTGATTATCGAAGAGTTGCCGGATATGACCGATGATGTTTGGTGGAATTACAATTTGATTAAAGACGAGGAGCATTTGGATGCGGTTACGAATTATTATATAACGCAGTCCGCCGAGAATGTTCATTTGAGATCGGCCGATCCGCTTTATACTTTTAAGAAATTCCAAGAAACCGTTGAGAAAGTTGTAAGCTTCGATTCTTCCGAGAACAGTATGCAGGTTGCGGGAAGCAGATTGGCTGAAGCGGAGCAGTTGATTTCGGAAGGATCTTCGGAAGAAGCTCAGGCGAAAATTACGGAATATTTGAATATAGTCGAAGAAGTTGTTGAGTCTGGGACCGGTGCGGGGGAAGAGGTTGATTTGAGTGTTGTCGAAGCGCAAATTGACGAAATTACGAAAGCTTTGAGCGTGAAGGTATCGGACAATAGCGGATTGGTTGCGATACAAGATGCTGTGAATCAGGCGGAAGAGTCCGTTTCGCAGACCGAGACCGAGAAAAGCTTGGTGAAGGTTGATAACGCTTCGAACAAGCTAAGCACGGTGCTCGACTTGCTGGATGCCGGTTCTTACGAAGATGCTTTATCTTATTTGAAAAGTTACCAGGAAGAAGTTTATACGGTTGTGACGGAGGATGTTTCCCAGGTTTCTTCAGAGGAAAGAGCTTATGTCGTGAGTGAGATTTTGAGTAAAAAAGTTTCCGATTTACACTTGCTTAAAATTATTGCCGGCAAGCTTGACGATTTGTCGGGAGTTGTAGATGCCGAGTTACAAGCGCAAGTTACTGACATTAAGGAACAGTCTTTGTTTGAAATTAATACAATGGTTGTTTCTTTGAAAGAAAGAGCGATAGATACGATTTCCGATTTCTTGGCGCAAGTGCAGGCTGATGAAGGCGTCCAAATTCAGGTTTTGAGTAATCTTAAGAAAACTGTACCTCTTGATTTTGATATCATTCAGAAAATAAACGATATTGAGGAAGTATATTTTGAGGAGGGGAGTGTTGTGTTTTTGGTGAACGAATGAGCCTAGAGATTGCCTTCGCAATCACTGAATGTATAAGCGCGAGGAGCGCTTCGCCTGCCTGTCGGTAGACAGGTTTCTTTGCGCTAGGGCCTGTGCACACTATTGGTTACGATTGGAATATCGCAGAAATGCTTAAAATCTGCTTATTCCCGGAGGGTTAAAGAGAAAATCATCCATCTTTTTTGTTGCTTGTCGCTTGCGTACCAACAGGTACGCGACGCTCCTCGCGCCGCAAATCTGTATAATTTTCTCTTTAACCAATTCGGAACCAATAGTGTGCACAGGCCCTAGATTCCCATCCCGATCAACCCGATTATTACTCCCAGCAATGTCATGATTCCGCCTATCATCCAAAAGCGCATGACGATTTGGGCTTCGGGCCAGCCGATGGCTTCGAAGTGGTGATGGATTGGCGCTATTTTGAAGATTTTTTTGCCGTTACGGAGTTTTTTTGAAGTCATTTGAATGATGACTGAAAGAGTTTCAATCACAAAAATAAATCCAATGAACGGGAGTACTGCGACAGAGTTGGTTAGCATTGCTATGACGCCGAGAGTTGCGCCGAGTGCAAGTGCGCCCGTGTCCCCCATATAGAATTTCGCAGGCTGAATATTGAACCACAAAAATGCCAAAGTTGCGCCTCCGATGACTCCGCAAAATGCAGTCAGAATCAGAAGGCCTTTTGCGTAAGCGATGCATCCAAAGCCTGTAAATGCGATAATCGAAAGACCGCCCGCCAAGCCATCTAATCCGTCTGTTATATTTACTGCGTTTGCGCTTGCCATGATGATGAAAACAAACAGGGGAATGTACCACCAGCCTATTTCGAAGTCGCCGATTCCGGGTAGGTGGATTGCGTCGTAGCCGAGTTTGGCATAAAACCACCATGCGCCCAGTCCGGCGAAAAGTGTTAACCAAAAAAGTTTCGGTTTTACATTGATGCCCTTGCTTGTGCCCCAGCCGCGGATGTTGAAGTAGTCGTCCAACGCGCCGAGAATCGCGACGGTTATCAGAGTGAATACCGGTAAAAATGTTTCGCTTCTGTTCCAGAGAGAATGTTCGAAGTAGCCGAGTTTGTTAAGTATGATTGAGAATCCGATGACGATGATTGCGGTTGCCCAAATTAAGATTCCTCCCATAGTTGGTGTTCCGCTTTTTTTCTGATGAAGTTGATTGAAAAGTTCCGCTTTTCTGCCGTCCATCCCGAGTTCTCTTATTTGTTTTCCGATTTTGTATTTGTGAAGAAGGGTGATAAAAGGTTTTGCCAGTGCGAGTGCCACGACGAATGCCAATCCGAATGATCCGAAGATGAGTATTAAGTGGCGGGCTGTGTCGGTGATGGGGAACATGATTTTAGAGGGTAGATAATAGAATAAGATTGCGCTACGCTATCCTACCATATGTACGAATTGTAGAGCCAATCGAGTAGAAGTTTGGTTTCACCGAAGCGATCTTGAGAACCCAGGATGACGGTGAGGATTTCATGATTTTGTTCGTTTTCGGCGACTGTTATCAGACATTCTCCGGCGGCTCCGGTTTTCCCTGTTTTCAGACCTTTAACATTTAAATAAGAGCCCAAAAGTTGGTTGGTTGAGGTTAAGTTGTGAGTTGGGTATCCGTCCGTTCCGGTTACTGTTGCGGATGTGAGACTGGTGATATTTCTGATGAAGTCATTTTTGAGTAGATACATGCTTAAAAAGGCAAGGTCTTTAGCTGTGGAGTAACCTTGATCGTCGAGTCCGCTGGCGCTTGTGAAGTATGTTTCGTTCAAGTCGAGTTGTTTCGCTTTTTGGTTCATTTTTGCGACGAAATTTTCTTCACTGCCCGCATTGAATTCGGCGAGTGCCACGGCGCAGTCATTACCGGATGGTATCAAAAGTCCGTATAGCAGTGATTCAACCGTTATCGTTTCGCCCGTTCCGAGCCACACTTTTGAACCTTCGGTGTTTGCGGCATTGTAGCTTACGGTGACAACCGAATCGAGGTCCTCTTCTTCGAGGATTATATAGGCGGTCATCAGCTTCGTGAGGCTGGCGATCGGGAGTTTGTCATGTTCGTTTTCCGTATAAAGGATTGTGTTTGCGGTGAGGTCTAAAGCGTAGCCCGCGTTTGCATATATGACCGGTTCGATTTTGCCGGCCTTCAAAGTTGGAATTGAGTGTATTTCAATCAAACTGCTTGTATCGAAAGTTCTTTCCACTTCCGGCATTGCAGCTTCTTCTCCTGTGAAAGAGGGGGAAGTTTGGAGTGAACCTAAAATGAGTAATGATAATAGAGCCCTTAACATTGTTTGATTTTATAGAGGTCTCTGCAAAAGTACCTTTTTTACTGCATTTTGTAAATTTTCGCTGAAAATTATTCATAGCTCGTCACCGTATCGCTATCTGATACGATGAAAATTTGCAAAAATCGTATCTATTTCTGTTTTTGTGAGATGCCTGAATTGACCTTTTCGGAGTGTGCCGAGTTCGATTGGACCGATTTTCATTCTGCGCAAGTGTACCACGTAAGTTTTGAGAAGTTTAAAAACTTCGCGTATTTGTCTTTTGCGGCCTTCGGTGAGAGTGATGTCGATGCGAGTGTAATCTTTTGTGCGTTCGTTCAATTTGTATGGCATTTTGTTGAGAATTTTGCCGTCGAGCGAGATGGTGCCGGATATTAATTTATTAAGAGTCTCGTCGGAGACTTCGCCTTTGAGTGAAACTTTGTATGTTTTTTCGTGATGGTGTTTTGGGTGGGTGAGTATGTTTATAAATTCTCCGTCGGTTGAAAGGATCATCAGTCCTTCCGAATTTTCGTCGAGTCTGCCGGCGGGTTTTACTTTTTGTAATTCTTTCGGTAGTAGGTCGAGGACGGTTTGTCTTTTTTCAGGGTCGCTGGTTGTTGATATATATCCTTTTGGTTTGTAGAGGGCGATATAGATGTGGTGTTCTTGTTTCGCAATGTGATTTCCGTCGACTGTTATTTCCGAAACGTCGTTTGCCTTATCGCCAAGCTTGGCTTTTTTGGCATTTATGAAAACTTTGCCAGCAGAGATTAATTCTTCGGCTTTACGTCGCGAGCAGTATCCCGCGTTTGCGATGAGTTTTTGAATTCTTTCGGGCGTATTTATTGTGGCCAATAATAAAAGTTCTTCGAGTAGTTTTCTTCGTAGAAAGGTATGAAATCTTCTCCGAGTTCAATGATGATCGAGGCTTCGGTTTCCCAATTCTGCGATTGATATTTCTCCGGGATAATGTCCGTTACCTTGGCCATCGGTATTAATTTTTGCAAATACTCTAATGTGTCTGTGTTTGTGAGGTTTTCGCCGGCGAGATTGTAAATTGTGGTTGTGGCTTGACCTATTTCCGGAGCGTTGCCGTATCTCACTACGTCGAATCCGTATCTGTCCAAGTAGTACAAGGTGTTTGTTGCGAGTCCTTCGTATTTAACTCCGTTTACGATTTGTAGAGGGGTTGGGTTTGTGTACATGCTTGGATTGTGCAAGAAGAATTCCGAGAATGTTGCAAGCTCTGAAAAATCTTCTGAATTTGGGACCAAGACTGCGCTACCGCCGTATAGGTCTTGCGGTGGGACGTAAAGGAATCCGCCTACGCTATATGGTGCATCGTTGAATACTCGCGATAACATTGAGTCTTCCGAGAAGTCGTCTGCTATTTCGCCGAGGTATGCCATTTCCGACAGTGTGAGATTTGTCATGAAGTTGCTTGAAATTGCGTCGAGAAGGTCTTTTATTTTGCTTGGGCTTGTCAACACTCCCATCGATAATGTTTTTTCCTTAATGGCGTTTAGTATTTGTTGTTGGCGGAGTGCGCGATCAAAATCGGAAGTTGTTTTTCTACTGCGTGCATATTTAAGAGCATCTTCGCCGTCGAGATGATTCTCGCCCGTTGGGAGTGCAAATGTTGTGTAAAGCCCCGTCTCGTCGAGAGGGTATTGATCGTCATAGAAGCTACTTTCCAAGTAGACATCAATTCCGCCGATTGCATCAACGATTTCCGTAAATCCACTGAAATCTATCAAGGCGTAATATTGGATATCTATTCCTATGATTCCCCCGATTTTTATCGATGTGTCTTCCAGCGCGAGTTTTTGAGCTTCCGCTTCTTGATATCCTGCCTCTTCATATTCCAATTTTGAAAGTTCGTAATATCGATTTATTCTGTCGCCGTAACCTTCTTCGTATTCTATGTAAAGATCACGTGGAATCGATAGCATGGGGATCAGATTGTTTTCCAAATCCAGCGAAGCTATTATTATCGAATCCGTTAATTCGGCTCCGTCGTGTTCTCCCCCGCCTATGCCCAAAAGAAGAAAGTTTGTGTAACCCGCTTCATCTTCTTGCAGCGAACTGCTTACAAAGGAAAGAATGATGTTTTTTATCGAGATTGTGGGAGCGTTGCCGATTGCGGTTGCAAGTGCGGAACAGCCTTTATATGTGCCAAAAACAAGAACTCCTATTATTAAAATTGCGGCGATGTGTGCGCGCAAGAAGGTCGTTGTTGATTTCTTTATTTTTTCTACGGTGTCTTTTCTTTTGATTTCGTGTTCGGAGCGGATTTTGTTCGTTTTGAAATTCATTTTTAATTTAAGACTTGGGTATTTTAGTATCGAGTTATTACGAAGGCAAGGTGCTTGAGAGGTTCTTTGTTTTATGATATAATTTAAAGATTTAAATTTTGTCAAAATGATAACTGCGGATGTTGTTAAAAATATAGGTGACCGCCTAAGGAAGTTGTATTTTTTTAAGATGGTAGATATTAACAGGATTTTAGATGATCTTGAGCGGGTTCCCGAAGATGTTATTGGCCAGATTTCAAATATATTAAGTATGGCGGAAAAGAAACAGCAAGAGTTGCTTGTTAAGGTTAATAGTGCTGATAGGGACTTCAACTCGAAGTTCAAAAGATTTTTGGTCAAAGTGCGTAATGATGCGGTTAAACGTTTTTCCGATCAAGAAGGGCGATTTGCCGAAGATATTCTTAAAAAGCTTTGAAAACATGGGTATGTTTGAAAATAGATTTGTTTATTTTTCAGGGGTTGACAAGCCGAAATTAACGGTTGAAAACCTTGATCCTTTGCAAAGAAAAAAAGAACTTGCCGAAAAAGGAGCGTTGCCGATTGATGAATTAGTGCATGATTCCAACAGGCTGGTTGATACTTACGAGGACCAACTTGCCGATTTGCCGGACGATTTCAAATCGGTTCTTCACGACAATATCGTTGATTATTTTATGACTTCGGCTGATAGATATGATAACGATTCGGAAGTTGGTTTGGATGCGATTGAATTCAGCAAATATTCGGATGATATGCTTGCTAAATTGCGTGGGATTCTTGATCAATATGCTCCTTCAAAGGAGCAACTTGAGGTTCGCGAGAAGCAGAAAGAGGCCGTAGCAGATGCTCAAGAGGTGGTAGCAGGTATCGGGTCGGTTGAATTGGCTGATGTGGCTTTTGATCCGGTCAATTTAAATACTCCTGAAGGAATTCAGGGGGAGCTTGTTAAATTCAATCAAAGAAGTGAGGGCTTCCGAACTCAAGCCGGCGATATGGCAGATAAGGTTGGCAGGTTCCAAGAAGCTTATAATCGTTTTGAAGAAAGCAAGTTGAGCTGGAGGGCTCTTTATCAGGGTACCATAATCGGTAAAATTGCCGGGTGGTCCAGTGACGAGGCTAACGGTTTGCGTTCTACTTTGGATGAATTGAGGGCCGGTTTAGATTCCAATCTTTCCAGGTTGAGAGAGGAACGGGTTGTTTTGGCAGATTACGGAGCCGAAATGGACCAAGCCGGTAATGATTTAAGGAGCAAGGCGCAACAAAAATTAGCGCAAGTTAAGAATCGTGGTTCGGAATTCGAACAGACTCGTTTTAAAGATCGTAAACAATATTCCGAACTTCAGTCGCAAAGGTTGGATCTTTCGGCTAAGCGAGGGGAGATGGCTTCATATTTGTATGATTTACGTGCCCAGGCTGATGTTGCAACAAGATCGCAAAACGAACTTACCGTTAAAGAAGAACAGCTGGGTGAGTTTAGTGGCATGGTCGACAGCTCTCTTTTGATTTTGGATACAGCTTTGCGGAATGACAATTTGTCCGAACCTCAAAGAAAAGCCCTTGAAGAAAAAAGAGACGATTTAATGGATCGTCAAAATCTTGTAGTCGGTGGAATTGAAAGCGTTGATCAGCTGAGAGGTTCGGTTGGTCAAGCTTCCGAGCAGAGGGAAGATATGATATCGCAAGTACGAGCCGGGACTGTAGATATTGATACATATCTATCTACAACAGTTGATCCTGCTTTAAGTTCGATCGATGAATCTATGCGATTGCTTGAAATAGCCGCGTTACAAAACGGTTCGCAATCTGACAGGATTGAGGCCGAATATGCAATAAAAATTGATGCTATTGACGAAGTTGACGCGCTTGTTGCCGATAATGTTATAGATAATAATTTGGCCAATACGCAGTTACTTGGATTCTTAGAATCACAAAAACAATTTATTGATAGTGTTAACGTTGAAGATATTAGTTTATGGAATGCTACCGGTGGTTTCGTATTGGGTAATTTGGGTCGAGGATTAAACTTCTTGAGTACCGGAGTTTATGATAGAGTTCAGGATTTAATGATAGATCTTACAAAAGATATACCCGTTGTTAATGTCGGTACCGAGATTTTTGCAAATTGGACGGTCGGGATGGTTTCAGGTGTTCTTTCCGGTGCCGGCGAATTGGCTTCCGGTTTAAATATGTTGATTGATAAACCTACTACCGTTCTTCGTGGTATGGGTTCGCTTATCGGGAGAGATCCGGTTACCGGCGAGTTTAGTTCCGGCACTGCCGGTGATGCATGGAAAACAATGGGTAAAGCGTTGATAGCTTGGGATAATTTTGCAGAAGGTGATTGGGGGAAAGGGATTGGGAAAGTTGGATTTAATGTGCTTTTAACTCTTACCGGACTTGGAGTTGCCGGGGATGCCGCTAAAGGTGCGGCTTCGGTTGCTTATCTTGCCGCCAGGGAAATGGGTGCCGGAGCATTAAGTGCCGGGGTTAGAGCGGGTTTCGCCGGTACGAGGGCTTTTGTAGTCGAAACTTCTTCCGGGTTGGCTAGGTTGCCCGGTGAAATTATCGGGGCGCCCGGTAGGGTTTTGAGATTGTTTGCAGGTAATCCATCCGGAAATATTTTGGACGATATGGCGAGATTGGAATCTTCTATATCAGAGATGACTATTTGTCGGCGATTTCCTAAATTGGCAGGTATGAGTGCCAGAGAATTACATGCTTTGAGTCCTACTCAGCTTGTTAGGATGGGGGTAGTAGGGTCGAGATCTTATGTGGAATTTGTTGCGTTGGTTACCGCAAGGAATAAGCTTTCCAGATTAGGTAGTACGGTTGGTCGTAGCAGTGGCAGGATAATTGGTGGGCCGCAATCTGTGCCCGGACGTCGAGGTGGTGCCAGCTTTCCGCGGCGTGGACCGAAGATAATAGGTGAACCGGGTACCGTTCCGCGACGTGGACCGAGTGGGAAATCAAAAGTTCGTCCTTCGGCTTCGGAGAGACCTTTTTGGGGGGATGTGCGTTATCGCGAGGTGCCAGGGCAACATGTTGGTTTGGAAACTTTTCTCGGTGGTGCGAAGGCTAACCGTGGTGATAAATTAATAATACAAGCGGTTGATGCCAGTGGAGAACCTATTGCATTGAGTTGGCGATACGAATTCCCAACTGAAGTTATTTTTGATAATGGTGTTTTTGAAAGAGGCGCTTTTTCATTTTGGGATAGCCAAAGTAGTTTTGGTAAAGCCTTGATTCGTCCTGATTCGAGTGGACATGGGATTCTTTACAGACAGGGTGTAACTTCCGACGAGCTGGTCCCGGTTGGCAAAATAACGTCTGTCCAAATTGAGAAACCGGCATCTTTCGGAAGAAAAGTTGCCTAACGTTTTTAACAAAAATTTAATATCTGCGTGTTATTAACGAGATATGTTTTTTCGGTTTTTTTGTTTGGGATTTCTAGGTGGAATTTTTGTTGCGAATAATTTCACTGATTTTTGTGATTTGCGGAAATGGATATTTTTGATTTTTGCGTTAGTGTTTTGTTTCGCTTTTAAATTCAAGTCGAAAATATTGTGGCTGGTTTGCGGGATTTTGCTTGGTGTTTCCAGGTTTTTTATTTCTATGCCGGATTTCGCGGATGTGAATTTTATTTCTTATTATAATGGAAGCGAGGAGTTCTATTTTGAAGGTGAAATTGTGCGCGAAATTGATACGCGGGTTGATAGTCAGTATTTGACAATCGAAGTCGTGGAGCCGTTTTACGGGCTTGCTTATGCGAAAGTCGACAGGTATCCGGGATATAATTACGGGGATTTCGTTTCGGTTCACGGTGAATTGCAGGAGCCTTTTATATTCGAAGATTTTTCTTATAAAGATTATTTGGCGAGGTATGGGATTTATAGCGTTTTGTATTATCCGTCCATTTCCGTGATTGAAGAGGGGAGGGGGAGTTTGTTTTGGGAGACGATGTTTTTTTTGAAGGGGAAGTTTGAGGCGGCTCTTAATGAAATTTTTCCGGAGCCGACGGCGAGTTTGGCGTCCGGTTTGTTGCTCGGATCAAGGAAGGGGATGCCGGATGAGATTTTGGAGAATTTCAGGATATCGGGGCTGACGCATATCGTTGCGATTTCCGGTTACAATATTACAATCGTGATAGCTTTTGTCGGGGCGATTTTTTCTTTTATGCCAAAAAGGAAACAGATAATTTTTGCGTGTGTTTTCGTTGTTTTGTTTGCGCTTTTCGTTGGTGCTTCAGCGGCCGTTGTGAGAGCGTCCATAATGGGGGTGATTGGACTGACTGCGATTTGGTTTGGCAGACAAAATGTTACTTTGAATGCGATGATTTTGGCGGCGACGCTTATGAATTTGTGGAACCCTAAGATTATTTTATGGGATGTCGGGTTTCAGTTGTCGTTTATGGCGACGCTGGGGATTGTTTATGTGTCTCCGACGATGAAGTTTTTTTGTGAGAACAGGTTGAAATTTCTTTTTTCGATTGTGCCGGAAAGTCTTGGGATCAGGGATGCGTTGATTTTGACTTTGTCGGCGCAGACGGCATCTTTGCCGATAATTTTTAACAGTTTCGGGCGAATTTCATGGGTGGCTCCGATTGCGAATATGTTGGTTGCGCCGTTGATACCGCTTGCGATGTTGTTTTCGTTTGGCGCGGCGGTTTTGTATTTATTTGGGATGAAATTCTTGGGGTTGGTTGTCGGATATTATGCGTGGTTTTTCATGGAGGCGATATGTTGGGTGGCGGAGGTGGGGGCCGGGGGTTTTTGAAAAATGCTTATTCAAACGGCTTCGCTTACAGTTCTTTTTCGGGCATACATGATGCCTTCCAAAGAAACGGTATCGCTGCAGATGTTTTCGTAAGCATTTTTCAAAAACCATTCTTGGGTTGATCTTTTTCGAGCGAGAGGCATGCTAAATCTCGTATACCCAAATCGGGCAAATATTCTGTTCTCTTATTCGCGGTTCTTCGTGAATGAGTTTGAGGCCGGGGATTTTGAATGAGTAAGAGATGATGCGAGTGCCCTTTTTGAGTGTTTTAAATTTATCGAGCATTTTTTGAAGAGTACCGGGCATTAGGTAGCAAACCACAACGTTTGCGTCGGAGATGTCTTGACTGTGAAAATTTCGGAATTTGATTTTCGCTTTCGATCTCCAGAAAGGTTGTAAGAATTTCGCGATTGCGAATATGAGCGGTGAGAGTTCGAATCCGACTGCGTTGGCCTTGTACTCTTTTGAAGCGGCGTGAACCAAGCGGCCGTCTCCGCAACCCAAGTCGTAAATTTTGTCGCCTTCTTTTATATTTGCCAGTTTAAGCATTTTGCGAACCGCTTTCATCGGAGTCGGTACGAATGGGGCGGAAAACAGAGCCCACAATGTCGGGATGGTCAGAGCGATGAGGATGGCTATTTCTATGGATGATAATGCGAAGATTTGAGATTTGAGCATTTGTATTTAAGAAAGAAAAGTTGTAGCATTAGTTTAGTTTAAGTTTACAAATAACCAAAAACAAAATGTTATTTCGAAATGCAAAGTCGTTAAATTGGCAACATATGTTGCTTATCGGCTTGATTTGCGCCGCCATCTCATTGCTCGTAACGGCCTTAATGGTTGTTATTCCTTCTTATGTGCTTGAGTTCGCGACGCAAAACAGTTTGTTCTTTATCGAGCCGTGGATAGTTGCCGGCACTTTTGTGCTTGCGATCGCCGCGCAATTTCTTGTCATCTTTGGGCCGGCATTTTATTACGCCGTTTTGCACAAAAAAGTCGGATATGGGATTCAGGTTCTTTTCTGTACTTTGGTCATGGAAATTCTTTTAATGCTTGTTGTGATTGCGGTTTGTTATTTTGTTTGGGGGACGCCGTATGTGGTCGAAGATTTAGTGTATTAACCTTTCGCAAATGGCTTCGTTTCCTGTTTCCCTCAGGCTAACTTGTACGCCTTCGGGAAACAATGAGCACTGCAGATATTTGCTCAAGATTAATAACTAAATGCTATTAATTAGATGTTAAAAAAAATCCCCCCGAGCGAACGAGGGGATTTTCATTTATTCTTTTTTGGGAAAGAATTATTTCGCCTTCTTCAACATTGGAAGGCCTGTTCTCTTGTTCTCGACTACCTTGTAGCCGTCCGGTATTGCCTCGATTTCATCTTTTCCCTTTGGTTTTCGGGCAAAGTAGAAGATCTTTAGTTTAAGACCTCCCCTTAGGGTGACCATTCTACCGTGTAGGTAGTATGACTCCCCCTTGCTGTTCTTGTGCATGTAAGCCATGTTTTTTTGGGTTAGGAGTATTTAATCTGTTGTGAGTATATAATTACAGATTAAAATAAGTAAAGAGGGCTTACAGATGTCGGCTTTACGGATTTTCGGAATGTTTTTTTGTTGATTCGCGGGTTTTTTTCTGGTTGTATGGTGGATGAAGAATTTTAAAAGAGATTTTTATGCCGAAATATATAGGATTAACAGGTTACATGGGGAGCGGGAAAGGTATACTTGCCGATATGTTGAAAGCAAAAGGGTACAGATATATTTCGCTTTCCGACATTGTGAGGAAGGAGGCGACGTTTCGCGATTTGCCTCATGACAGGGAGAGTTTGCAAAATATCGGGAATGAGCTTAGAGCTAAACATGGTGCCGGTATATTAGGTAAAGGGGTTCGTGAAGAGGTGCTGAAGGATCCGGATGCGAATTTTGTTATTGACGGGATTCGAAATCCCGCTTGTATAAATGAGCTTCGCGAGCTTAAGGAGTTCCATGTTGTCGGCGTGAGTGCCGCCGATGAGATTTTAATAAAAAGAGTATCTGAGCGCGGAAGAGAAGGTTCTCCGTTAACCAGGGATGAGATTGTGGCCAAATTGAATCGGGAGAAAGGTATGGGTGAGCCGGGTGATGGTCAACAGGTGCGAAAATGTTTGGGTATGGCGGACTATTTTATGTTAAATGAAGGGGCTCTTGATGAACTTGAAAAGAAATTCATGCATTTTTTGAAACTTTTGGATGGGACCGACAGACCGACTTTTGATGAGATATTTATGGAGATCGCTTGTACATGGGCGAAAAGAGCGACGTGTTTGAGGAGGCAGGTGGGTGCCGTGATTGCGAAAGATGGTCAGCAGTTGACTGCCGGATACAATGGGGCGCCAAGAGGCGTGCCGCATTGTGCCGAGATGGGTGGATGTTTGAGGATGAAATTGGGGATTCCTTCCGGGCAAAGGCATGAAATATGCAGAGGGACGCATGCGGAACAGAATGCGATTACGCAGGCGGCGAAGTTTGGAATAAATATTCAAGGAGGAACACTCTATTGTAATACGTTCCCGTGTGTGATTTGTACGAAGATGATTTTGAATGCCGGGATAGTGAAGGTTGTTTACGACAGCGATTATGACGACCTGCTATCCAAGGAGATTCTCGGGCAACAGGAGATTTTGGAGCTGAAGAGATATGAGGGAAGTCGGACCGCTTAGCGGGACGACTAAGAAATTAAAATCGAGAGTTTTCCCGATTCTATTCCGACACAACGGAGGTGGAGTTCTTTTGCCGGTTCTCCTCCATAAAGAGTGTCGCCGACTATTGGGTGGCCGATTGCCGCCAAGTGGACTCTGATCTGATGTCTTGTACCTTTTTTGATTGAGCATTTTATGTGATTTTTGCCGAGGTTTTCGTATTCGGTTTCCGTTTCGATTGAGGATCCTTTGTAGTTGATTTTTTTGCCCGGCAAAATGGCAACCATTTTTTTCGAAGATTTATGGGCGATAGGGTAGGAGATTGTGTCTTTTTTTCGGAGAGAGTTCGGATTTGAAATTTCCGCGATGTAGATTTTTTTCAAATTCGGGTCGAGGGTGAAATCGTCGAATGCTTGTTTGTTTTTGGCGAAAAGCAGGAGGCCTGATGTTTCGTTGTCCAATCTGTAAAGTAGGCCGCCTTCTTCTTTTTTAAATCCCGTAAATGTGAAAAGTTCCGGATGGGATTTTTTTACTTCTTCGACGAAACAGGATTTTTCTTTGCCATAAGTTGTCGGCATATTGGTTGGTTTGTCGAAACCAATATAATTTTTATCTTTGTAAATTGTTGCAATTTTGGTCATCGAGTGAAGAGTATCAGGAGTGGACGGGTAAAATCAATTGACTTTTGTATCTGAATCTTTATATTTATTGGGCTTTTTATGGGGCTATCGTCTAGTGGTTAGGACGTCGGATTTTCAATCCGATAACAGGGGTTCAATTCCCCTTAGCCCTACCAATCTGAATTACAAAACATATCTTGACTTTTGTCGAGGCTTTGGTATGCTTAAAGAGATAAACATTCTTTAATTTTATCCTTATGATATCTGAGAATCCCAGCAGTTCCGATCGGCAACAACCTGTTTTTAAGAATAGTATTCGTTCTTTGAATCAATTGAAAGATCCGATGAATTTCCAACCGGGGGATGTAGTTAGACTAAGAAACAAACCGAATGATGGACCCGATCTTGAGTTTAAGATTGTCAGGGTTGTAAAAAGAGATAATAGAAATTGGGATAATCCTCAAATATGGTTGCAGGCGGACCGTGGGGAGGAGATGGGGCCTTATGATGCTAAGGATTATGTTTGTCTTTATGATGCGGATCATCCGATCATCGATGTGAATAATTTCGGGTACGATCCGAAGAGAGATTATGGTACCCATCCGATTGTTTTTGCTCGTAGAGTCACGTTTGGTCCCGAGCGCATTATTGATGATAGGCGTGGCCATTATGATGAAGAGGGCGTTTTTGAGGATGATCATGGTATCCTTTATCAACGAGGTTATGTAGCTGGTACCATGTGTATGTCAACTTTTCGCAGGGGTCATCATCGGAATCCAGGTGGTAGCTTGGGGCCGATGACAGTAAATGATATTTAGAGGTGGTGATTCAGCAGTTCTATAATCATCTCTTTTGGGCTACCACAGCGCAAGGAAGCGAAGCGATCCTCGCGCCTTATTATAAGTTGTTTCGCGGATGCGAAACTCCATACATGCACTAAGTGACCTCTTAACTCTTATACCTGAGGTGAAGATGGAGGCTCTATTTTGTTTACCTTGGTGTGTTTTTGCTCCTTGGGTGCGTTTTCCGGAGCGTATAAGGGTTCTATACTCTTACACCTGAGGGGAAGATGCACTAAGTGAGAGGGGGCAATCTTGTTATCTATTTGATTATTGTCTTCGTTTTTTTTGCCATTACGAGATTTTGAATCAGTTCCACGACTGAATCTTCCGTTCCGATGCCAAGCGAAAATCTCCATCTTTTGTTGAGTTTGTTATTGATGTCCACTATCGTTTTATAGACTTCATAAGTTCTGTTTATGATCGGTAAAGAATCCATAGATTTAGGGTTAGAAAATATTTATGAAAGCTGGTTTGCGTATAGAAAAGGCAAGAAACCTTTTCCTGATTTGGACTACTTCCAGTACAATCTTGAAGGAGAATTGCATGCGCTTCATACGGATTTGAGTAATGGTGTTTATAAGCATGGAAAATATAGAAAATTTATAGTTACAGACAACAAAACCAGAGAGATTTCCGTGGCTTCGGTCAGAGATAGAGTTGTCCATCGGCTTTTTTATGATTATTTGGTCGAGATTTTTGATGGAATCTTTATATTTGACGCTTGGTCTTGCAGGAGAAACAAAAGGTTGATTGGTGCCATCGATAGAACGCAGTCGTTTATTGGGAAATATGCGAACGGTTTTGTAATGATCCTATTGGGTAGCCACGCATTAATGAATCGAATAATTTCGTGATTTGTTCTGGCTCCCATACGAATTCTCTCTGGATTGCTGGCAAGAGATGCTGTTTTTTGTGAACTTTGTTAACAACTTACTTCTTCGTAAGCCGAAAGGAAAAGCTTGTAATAATCGGTTTGCCTTTTTGTTGAATATATTTGCGAGAGGATTGTGGTTTTGCCCGCACCTCTAAGCCCCGTTTCTTGTCAATTGTAATTGCATGGAGCGATTTCGGTTCGTTTTTGATGTGTAATTATGTCAATATCGAGGTGTTTTTTTTAATGTGGT
>Ga0076331_136_pt1 | contig 16768 bp, 12 predicted proteins | sample RifGroA2_FD_67838 | JGI IMG/M metagenome (GOLD analysis project Ga0076331, IMG submission 67838) | Peregrinibacteria bacterium GW2011_GWA2_43_8
GATGGCAATATCATATCGGGTAATAACGATAGAGGAATTGAAATCCGTGGGAACGCAACACTCCAAGGCAACAAAATAGGTACAAACGCTGCAGGAACCGGAGCGATTGCAAACTCGAAAGGCATTCTTTTTCAAAACTTCAATGCGACAGCAACGGTCGGTAGCGCAAGCGCCCCGAATATAATATCCGGCAACACAACCAACGGTATTGAAATAACAGGCGGCGTAGCGGTAGCTCCAAGCATCACAATATCCGGAAACTACATCGGAACCGATGTAGGAGGAACGCTGGATTTGGGCAATGGACAAAGCGGCATAAGAATGGATGCCACAAATGTAACTTCGACAATCACAATAGGAGATTCGACTTCGGCCGCAATAACAAACGTAATTTCGGGGAATAACCAAATGGGGATTTATGCCGGTACAAAATGTTCAATATACAGCTCGCAAATAGGGACGAATGTAAGCGGAGGAGCTGCGGTTGCAAACGATTCTTATGGCATAAATGTTCAAAATGTCGGCTTCACAATCGGCGCAAACAGTCTGACAACAGGGTTTAATGTCATTTCCGGCAATACCGGTACGGGAATATATGTAACGGGCTCAAGCGCAACCGGCACAATAAGCGGCAATATCGTAGGATTAGACGTAAACGGATCCGCAAAAATAGCCAATACGAAAGCGGGTATTGAAATATACCAGGGCTCGACAAGTATAACGATCGGTGACTCAACATCCGCAACCGCAACCAACGTCATTTCCGGCAATACGAAACAAGGTATTGCGATCAACGATACAGACAGTGTCCAGGTGTATTCTTCAATAATAGGCGCAAATAAAACGCAAACATCCGCAACCAACATAGGGAATACAACCACGGGTATAAAAGTAACAAGTTCAGATTCTCTCATAATCGGGAATACAAGAACAGCCGGATGGAACGTAATAGCCAACAACGGGGAGCAAGGTATACTTATACAAAGTGGCAACAACTCGACAATCCAAGGAAATTTTATATCTACAGATCAAACTGTAACCCACGACCTTGGAAATGGGGGAGTGGGAATCGCAATCGGCATTGGAATAACCGGGACAACAATAGGAGGTACAAATACGGGCGAAGGAAATATCATAACGCACAGCGACTCTTACGGTATTACGGTGGCAACAACTCCTCACGAATTAATAAGAGGAAATTTAATTTATTCAAACGGTACTCCTTCTGATCCGATACAAATTGACGATCCGGGCGTATGGAATCTCTCTGGTCTAACATTTACAACCGCAACGACAAGCAAAGTCGAAGGAACGATATCCGGTATAACAAACGGGACGGCAGTCGATATCTATAGCGGAACCGACGGAACAAACCCGGCAATGATGACTTACGAAGGAAGTACAACTCTCACGGGCGGAAACTTTTCATTGGAAAAAGATTTTACGGCGGTAGCCGGAAATTATTTCTATGTGATTGCGGTAGATACGTCATCTCCTAAAACAACCGAAGCGAGCACACCATCCGCGGCGATAACCCAAGATTCAACCGCACCGACAGATCCAACGGTAACAAGTTCGACATCGGCAACAAGTGATGCGAATTACTCATTTGTCGGTGGAAAAGAATCGAACGCAAGTATTGAAAACGACGGTACCGTATGGGTGGCAAAAGGCGACAGCGCCTCGGTTTGGACTTACCCGGTTGTATTAACAGAAGGTACGAACACTTTCAACTTATGCTCCGAAGACTACAGCGGAAACAGATCCGGTACCGGGATATATACGATAACATTGGATACGATAGCTCCGGCGGTTCCGACATTGGAATATACAACGCCGGTTTCAGGTGCAACAACGATAATACATATAACAGGTGAAGCGGGAGCAAGAATTTTCGTCAACAATGTTAACTCGGGAGAAAATATCGGTCTGGGCGGAACAAAAAACGTTACGGTATCCCTGACAGCCAATGCAACCAATACATTTATAGTGGAACTGAGAGATTCGGCAGACAATCCGTCTCTCACGACAACGGCAACAATAATCGGCGGCGATCCGATCGTATATGGAGGAGGCGGCGGTGGGAACAAAAACAAAAAGGAGAACGTCGTTACCACGGAGACTCAAACAGTAGACGATACAACCGTAATCACAGATACGACGACAGATGCGAACATACCGGCCGGAGAAGAAGAGATTACGGAAGAAAATTATGACGAACAAATAGAATCGCCGGATAACACGGCTGAGAGTACAGCTGATAATATGACCGACAACACGTCGGGAGAAACACCGGCGACAAACAACACCGCAAACCAATCTTCAAACGAGCCAGCGTACCAAAATCCAACCGTAACCACAGAAATCTACGACAACACGGCGTTAATCACATATCAAGAACCGATAAACGATAAAACCGGAGATAAACCTCCAAAAGTGTCAATAATAGAGGTTACAATAAATAAGGATAAAAAAACGCCGAAAAGCTCCATTATCGGAACTTTAAGTGGTACGCAACAACCGGCGGTAAAACAGGATGAGTTTATAACCGCAGTTGAAGAGATAGCTGAAGCAGCCGAAATACAAACGGATACAGCTGGGTTATTCGAACAAATATTTGAAGATGATGATGGTGATAATATTTCGGACATATGGGAAGAGTATTATGTTGGAGATGTGGATATGAACAGCGAAAACGATACCGATGGAGACGGCATGACAAATGCGGAAGAGTTCACATATGCACTGGATCCTACAAATGGCGATTCCGATTTCGACGGTTTGGGCGATATGATTGAAATTTACGGACTTGGAACCGATCCGAACAGTTGGGACAGTGACGGAGACGGTGTGAGTGATGTAAAAGAAACTTTCGAAGAAACTTCGCCGACGGAATTTACGGTTAATGAGAATGTGGATATATCCATCCATGGTGAATATGACGATAGCGATAGCGACGGCATAAGCGATTACGTTGAAGCGCAAAACAGTACGGATCCTTACGCGGAAGACACAGATGGTGACGGATTAACGGATTCGGAAGAAATACTGTATGACACAAACCCAAATAGCGTAAATCAAATTTCAAGCGACAATATCGAGACGCAATTATCGAATGTCGCATACGGCAAAACGATGAAGTCGACAAAAACGGTATTGACGGGAACCTCGACACCGAACTCCAACGTGTTGGTAACAATAATAGACTTGGATAATCAACCCGTATTGGTATTGGAAGGTACAACCGATGGGAACGGGATATTCGCCGTCTATGCGGATAAAAAATTGGTAAACGGCTCATACAAAATCTTCGTTGTGGGTTTGGATGAAAAAGAGAACGCAAAAACGGTATCCGCCGTCACGGAATTCAACGTTGACGATACTGCGGATACAGGAGAAGTAACACCATTGAAATTCAACGATTCGGATATCGGAGAAAAGGTCGAATCGCAAATTACAAGACCGAAAATAACCGGCAAAACCACGAAACCCGGAACAAAGGTTAACGTTACGTGGAGAAGTTTTGTGTTCACATCGGTATTGATATCCGACAGCATTACGGGTGAATTTACCGTCGAAGCTCCTGAAGAGTTGGAAGGAGGCGATCACACGGTTTATTTCTATCCCGTGGATCCGACAACAGGAGTACAAGGTGAAACAATGATGGTGAATTTCACGGTAGTGGGCGAAGGTTTATCGGACGAATCCGAGATAATAACAACGCGACAAGAAACTGAAAATAGAACCCCGTACCTGCCAATTGTCGTACTGACATTATTGGTTATTGCAGGAGGATATCTTGCATACAAAAAGTCGTCGCGCATCAGAAAAGCGGAGAAAAAACTTATAGACAAATTGTAAAATGGCACCCGGTTCGATAGAAAATTTGATTTCCGAAAAAAAATATTTGGAGGCGGCCAATCAATGTCGTGCAATACTCTCTCGAAATCCAAGGGATGGAAAAACCATGAAACTGTTCGAGAAAGCCAAGAAACACATCGAAAAAGAACGCGAAGAAATATTGAAAAGAAATATCTCGAATATAAAGATTTTATATAAACAAAAAAAATACAAAGAAGCGCTTGAAATGGCAAGAAAACTGGCGGAAGCCGGCGGGAATCAGGAACTGTTCTCTTTGATCTCAAAATCGGAGAGGAAAGAACTTGAAAATTATCTCGAAAAAGGGTTTGAAGCCCATAAAAACTTCGTAAAAATCGGCAAATGGCTCGAAGCCATAGACATACTTTCCGAAATGCAAAAAGTTAATCCGCGAAACGAGAAAATAAAATCAATGATCCTTTCGGATAAAATCAAATACATAGATTCCGAACTACATTCCAACCTGAAAAAAGAGCTTATAAAAAATGGAGAATTCGCCAAGCTCGAATTTTATAAAAAACAACGAAACCAACATAGGCCGACTGATAAAAAACAAAGAGCTTGAAAAAGCGCTCAAAGCGGCGAAAGAACTTGTTCTTTTTACGAACGGCGGAAACAACAGGGCGAAAAAAATCATGATGGAAGCCGATAAAGAAAATGATAAAGATACAGATCGAAAACTGTCGATCAAACTTGCTCAAACCATTTCCGACTTGAAAAAAGAATTCGCAAAAAATCCGAAAGGATTTGTGAAGCTATAATTATCGTACAGATATCAATTTGATATCATTTGGTCCCTTCTTTGCCCAACCCCGATAAACGTAATCTTAACACCGATTAACTCCTCGAGTTTTTTAACGTAATCGCGAGCCTCTTTTGGCAAATCGTCAAGCTTTTTTGCGTTCGATATATCGGCTGTCCATCCGGGCATTTCGATATATTCGACTTCGCATTTTGAAACAACGTCCAAATCGGCGGGGAATGAGCTTAACTCTTTGCCATCATATTTGTACTTGATGCCGATTTTCAGCTTCGGAAATCCGGTCAAAACATCAAGCTTGGTCAAATTTATATCCGTATAGCCGTTCAAACGCGCGGAATATCTGGCAACAACTGCGTCAAACCATCCGCATCGTCTCGGCCTACCGGTTGTGGCTCCATATTCACCACCTTTTTCTCTCAAAGAGTTCCCAACTTCATCGGTTAATTCGGTAGGGAAGGGACCCGCTCCGACACGGGTCAAGTAAGCTTTCATAATGCCGATGACGCTGTTCATATGTCTATTCGGGATGCCGGTTCCGGTACCGAGTCCTCCGACCATCGGATTCGATGATGTGACAAACGGATACGTCCCGTGATCCACGTCGAGCATCACGCCGTTCGCACCTTCGAATAATATTGTTTTTCCGTTTTCCAAAGCGTTATGCAGGTATTCGAACGTATCAATTATCATCGGCTCGATTCTGCTTCGGATACCGCGATAATAAGCGATCTCCTTCTCGACATCGTACTCGAAGCCATATTGTTTACGTGCTTGCTCGGAGTTCTCTTTTAATTTTTTCTCAAAAATTTCTCGATTCAAAAAGTCACATCCCCTGATACCTTTTCTTGAAATTTTATCATTATAACAAGGACCGATACCTCGCTTGGTGGTACCGATTTTGGAATCTCCTTTTTGCGCTTCTTGCGCCCCATCAATCGCAATGTGGTAATCGAAAACAAGATGCACTCTATTCGAAATGAAAATTCTTTTATCAATCGGTATTCCGCCTTTCTCCAATATATCGAGCTCTTCAAGCAAAGTTGGCAAATGCACCACGCATCCGTTTCCTATGACACAAACGGCATGTTTGTGCAAAGCCCCGGACGGCAGAAGATGAAATACATATTTTTTGTCTTGTACGTAAACAGTATGTCCGGCATTTGCCCCTCCTGTTGCACGAGCGATAATGTCGTACTCTTCAGCCATAATATCAACAAGCTTGCCTTTACCCTCGTCGCCCCATTGGGCGCCAAGAACTGCGGAAACTTTGCCAAGACGATCTTTTACTGGAACCATATTTTTAAAATTATTGATATGACATCCTAAAAATAACACGAAAATAATTTTGCTAACAATCAAATATTTAAATACAATGAATTACAGAGATATCATAAACATTCAATTATGCTCACGAAAGAACAAATTGCAGGTCAAATCAAACACTGTTTGACCGGCACGAATTTTACGAACCTCGGCAAAAGATACGAAGGAAAAGTTCGCGACAACTACATACAAGAAGGCAGGAGGATCTTGATTACAACGGATAGGCTTAGCGCTTTCGACAGAGTTATCGCATTGATACCCTTCAAAGGACAGGTGCTTAACGCTCTCTCGAGATTCTGGTTCGAAAACACAAAAGACATCGTCGGCAATCACGTTCTTGAATATCCGGATCCAAATGTGGTGGTGGGCGAGGAGTGCGCGCCGTTGGCGGTAGAAATGGTGGTAAGAGGGTACATTACGGGAAGTACAACGACATCCGCTTGGTATAATTATCAAAAAGGAGTCAGAAGTTTCTGCGGCAATTTTTTACCCGAAGGGCTAAAAAAAGATCAAAAATTCGACCATCCGATTTTAACTCCGACAACAAAAGCGGGGCATGGCGGTCACGATGAATCTTTGGCGCCCGAAGAGCTTATAAAAAGAGGACATATTACAAAAGAAGATTGGGACAAGTTGGCCGAAATCTCTCTGAAACTTTTTGCGAGAGGGCAAGAAGTGGCGGCAAAACAGGGGATAATCCTTGTCGACACGAAATATGAATTCGGCAAAAACAAAAAAGGCGAAATCGTATTGATAGATGAAATTCACACTCCGGACTCTTCGAGATTCTGGAAAACCGCGACATATCAAGAAAAATTCGAAAAAGGCGAAGATCAGGACAATATCAATAAAGAATATTTACGCCTCTGGCTTTCCGAAAAAGGATTTTTGGGAGACGGCGAAATTCCGGCAATTCCGGATGATGTAAAAGTCGAAACCGCACGAAGATACATCGAAGCTTATGAACTGATTACAGGTCAAACATTCGAAGGGACGGAAGGCGATCCTTTGCCACGTATAGAAGCGAATTTGAAAAAATACATATCCTAATCTCTAATCCATGTTCGTCTCAATCATAATGGGTTCCAAAAGCGACTCCGCTCACGCCGATAAAATCGACCAAAAACTGAAAAATTTCGGCATAAAATGCGAAAAACATGTCGCTTCCGCTCATAAAGTCCCGGAAAAAGTTCTCGACATCCTCGCGAAAAACGAAAAGAAAAACGAAGCGATTTGCTACATCACGATTGCAGGACGATCGAATGCGCTTTCCGGATTTGTGGCGGCAAACACCGCTTATCCGGTTATAGCTTGCCCCCCATTCGCGGATAAAACCGACATGATGCTAAACATCAATTCAACCCTCCAAATGCCATCGGACACCCCTGCATTAACGGTATTGGACGCAGGCAACGCCGCCCTTGCGGCCGCAAGGATCCTCGGGCTTACCGAGGAAAAATTACTGTCGAGTAATCGCAAATATATAAAAAACCTGAAATCCAACTTTTAACCACTAACTTCATGCTCACGGCAATTTCTCCTCTCGACGGCAGATACGCATCAAAAGTAGCCCCGGTCCGTGAATTTTTTTCCGAAGGGGCGCTGATTCGAGGCAGGGTTGCTGTCGAATGTATGTGGCTGGTATTTTTGTGTAACGAAATTAAATTAAAAGGCACAAGAAAAATAACAAAAGAAGAAGAGAAGAAACTCGAATCTCTTTATAAGAACTGGGATGACTCGGCGATAAAATTTTATGGCAGAACGAAAGAGATTGAAAAAACGACGAACCATGACGTCAAAGCGGTCGAATATTTGATAAAAGAGGAGATGAAGAAAACATCGCTTAAAGACTTGATGGAATTCGTGCATTTCTCCTGTACTTCCGAAGATATAACAAACCTGGCTTACGCCGCACTTTTGAAAAAATTCACATGGAATATTTTCATACCGAAACTCGAAGAGCTAAATAAGAATCTCAACACATTGGCCACCAAATACAAGAAAACCCCGATGCTCGCGCACACACACGGTCAACCTGCAAGTCCGACAACTGTAGGGAAGGAGTTTAAGATCTTCGTTAAACGTCTTGAGCGACAAATTTCACAACTAACAAAACAAACCCATTTTGGCAAAATCAACGGCGCAACCGGCAATTACAACGCTCACGTAATCGCATATCCTGAGGTTGATTGGGTAAAAGCAAGTACGGGATTCGCAAAACGTTTTGGTCTCGTCGCAAACCTGTACACGACTCAAATAGAATCACACGATTATCTTGCGGAAATCTTCCACAATGTGATTCGCATCAACACGATTTTAATTGATCTTGATCGTGACATTTGGAGCTATATCTCCAAGCATTACTTTAAACAAAAAGTTATAGCCGGCGAAATCGGCTCATCCACAATGCCGCACAAGGTCAACCCAATCGATTTCGAGAACAGCGAAGGAAATCTAGGCATGGCAAACGCGATTTTGAGCCACATGGCAGAAAAACTGCCAACATCCAGAATGCAAAGAGATCTCACGGACTCAACGGTCCTAAGGAACATGGGAGCCGGGTTCGGGCACAGCTATTTGGCTTATGAAAGCACTCTGAAAGGCTTGAGCAAGCTCGAAATCAACCTCCGGGCAATAGATAACGATTTGAACGATAATTGGGAAGTTCTCGCCGAACCAATCCAAACAGTAATGCGAAAATATAAAATCGAAGGGGCTTACGAAAAACTCAAGGATATAACAAGAGGTAAAAAATTGGACCAGAAAGCTTTCAGTAAATTTATAGAAACTCTTGATATACCAAAAAAGGATAAGGAGAGCCTAAAAAAGCTCACACCTCATACCTATATAGGCTTGGCAAACAAGATGTAAGTTGAAAAAACACAGGGTTGACAGATGTAGTCATGCATGTCATGATCAAATTCAATTTATAGTAAAAAATGACGAATCATTGTACGGAAATATCAAGGCAAGATTTATTGGGGATAGCGTTATCTTCGGCTGATACGGCATTGCAAGAGATAGGTATAGACAGAAGGCAACAGAAAAAACGTGGTAGAATTGAAAGAATTATAGAACAAATAATCGACCAACTGCCACCTTCGATAAAAGAAGCGCGCACTTTAACCAGGAAATGTGCGGAGCCGACCAACATGGCAATCGAGATGCTGAATTCGGAAGAAGGAATAGCTCTAAACGACCTTGAACAAATAAGAAATGCGATTTGCTTGGCGTTAAGGATGAGGCTTTACGAAGAATTTATAAGAGATATGACGAAGAAAATGAATGTATATATGAGTAAAAACGAACCGCCGGAAACATGGGGGCTGGGATATCTTGCACATATGGAAGATTGGGGAAACGATTTTTATCATAAATGGAGAGATGGAATAGCTAAAACAGATCCGGAAGAAGCCTTCAGAACACATATACTTCCCAAATTGCCGACAAATTGGCAAGAAAAATTCAAACCGAAAATTTTCTGTGAACACGATTGGGGAACGCTTAAACATGTGGAAATCGCAAACATACTGAACGGATTACGAAAACGCCGCACCTTAAAAGGAGGAAGATGGGGGCTTGGTACGGTTGAAAATTGGATTAATGAAAAAGGTGAAAGAGTGGGAATGAGTTTTTATAATTTCCTCATAAGAACTTATGGATCTAACGCATCAACTATATTCGAAGAAACGATACTTCCGCATATATTACCGGATTTGAGAGAAACATTTGAGCATAACGAACCGACAAGATGTCCTTATGAATGGAGGAAGATGACAACTATAGAGACGGCGCGAATTTTAATCGGACTTACGAAAGCGAAAGACCCGGCAACGCACTCGTGGGGATTCGCCTCAATAGAATTTTGGACGGGACCAAATGGCGAATTGTGGGGTAAAAGCTTCTGTAGTCACTGGTATAATAAAGGATTACATGAACAACAATTCGCGCAAAAAATATTGCGATATTTCCCCGAAAACTGGAGGCCTAATTTTAAAGGCGCTTACGACAGATCTTGAAAACACACGAGATAAGTACTAAAATCTTTTAGGTTTTTTCAAAACACGTTTTAAATGCGCACTCAAACGGCCATCACCGTTTGGCAGGGAGAAGAAAAGATAGCCTAAAGCTACCCCGGTAGACCTCCTCGGTGACACAAAACACCGTTAACAAATTCAATCAAGTATTATCTAAGGTGGTACCTGTCCCGCTCTGCGGGGCCCCTAGAAAAGTATCGCTTTTTGACTATAAGTCTATATGTCTATCAACTATTAACTTTATTCCTCTATGTTCAAACCCGTAAACCCAAAACAATCTTTCCCGAAGCTCGAAGAAAACTTAATCAAGCATTGGAAAAAAGAAGGAACTTTCCAGAAATCGATTAACAAACGCTCGAAGACGAAAGAGTATGTTTTTTACGATGGTCCTCCATTTGCGACAGGTTTGCCTCATTACGGACATATTTTGGCTGGCGCGCTGAAAGATGTAACCCCGAGATATTGGACAATGAAGGGGTATCGAATAGAAAGAAAATTCGGATGGGATTGTCACGGTCTTCCGGTCGAATACGAAGTGGAAAAAGAGTTGGGACTTTCGGGTAAAAAAGATATCGAGGAAAGATACGGAGTTCATAAATTTTGTGAAAAATGTCGCTCGATAGTTCTTCGTTACACAAAGGAATGGGAAGAAACGGTGGATAGGATGGGTAGATGGGTTGATTTCAAAAACGATTACAAAACAATGAGTCCGGAGTACATGGAAACGATCTGGTGGGTTTTCAGACAACTGTGGGACAAAAAACTCATTTACGAAGGTCACAAATCAATGCATATCTGCCCGCGTTGTGTCACTCCGCTTTCAAACTTCGAAGTTACTCAAGGTTATAAGGATATAACGGATCAATCCGTTACGGCGAAATTCAAACTCGACGGCGAAGAAAACACCTACATCCTTGCATGGACAACAACCCCTTGGACATTGCCCGGCAACTTCTTCTTGGCAGTCGGGAAAAACGTGGAGTACGCAAAAGTCGAATTTAAAGGTGAAAAACTGATTTTCGCAAAAGAACTTGTTGGCAAAATCTTAGGCAACGAAGAGTATAAAATTATCGAAACCTTCAAAGGCTCATCTCTTGTCGGCAAAACTTACGAACCTTTATTCCCATACTACCCTAATGCAAAAAAAGAGGGTGGATATAAAGTCGTAACGGCAAATTTCGTATCTACCGAAGAAGGAACCGGAGTTGTCCACGTCGCCGGTGGATTCGGCGAAGATGACATGCTCCTTACTCAATCATTAAAGTTCCCAATCATTCAGCATGTTGGAATGGACGGAAGATTCAAACCGGAAGTAAAAGAGTTCGCCGGGGAAGAGGTGGCGATTCACCGCTTCTTAACTTCTCTACAACATCTTGGTTTGTAAAAGTCCTGGATATAAAAGAAAAAATGTTAAAAGCGAACCGAAAAATCAACTGGGTACCGGAACATTTAAAAGATGGTCGTTTCGGCGATTGGCTGGAAAATGCACGAGATTGGTGCGTCAGTCGAAACCGTTACTGGGGTGCTCCTTTGCCTATCTGGAGAGCCGAGGACGGTGAATGTTTATGCATAGGTTCCATAAAAGAGCTTGAAAAACTTTCAGGCAAAAAAGTGACCGACCTTCACAAACATTACGTCGACAAAATCGAGATCAAAAAAAACGGCAAAACATTCAAAAGAATCCCTGAAGTTCTCGACTGCTGGTTCGAATCGGGCTCAATGCCTTACGCTCAAGAACATTACCCGTTTCAAAACAAAGCGCGCTTCGAAAAAAACTTCCCGGCGGAATTCATAGCCGAAGGTCTCGACCAAACAAGAGGTTGGTTTTATACATTAGTAGTTCTCGGTACAGCGCTATTCGGCAAAAGTCCTTTCAAAAACGTCATAGTCAACGGTCTCGTACTCGCGCAAGACGGCAAGAAAATGTCCAAACGTCTAAAAAATTATCCCGAACCGGGATTGATTTTTGACAAATACGGTGCAGACGCGCTTCGTTTCTACTTGATGAATTCACCGGTTGTAAAAGCCGAAACTCTCAGATTCTCCGAAAGGGGAGTGGAAGAGGTGGTAAAAAGCGTTCTTCTCCCGATATGGAACTCTTACAGTTTCTTCGTGACATACGCGAACATAGACAAATGGACACCTAAAAAAGCCGGCAAACCGACTCACAAGTTAGATAAATGGATCCTTTCGGAGCTCGAACTTTTAATAGCAGATATTACGAAACAAATGGATACCTACGATCTGCAAAGAGCCACCGAAGTCATCCCGAAATTCGTCGACAACCTTACAAATTGGTATATCAGACGTTCACGCCGAAGATTCTGGAAAAACGAAAACGATACGGACAAGAAATCTGCCTATACGACTCTCCACAAGGTCCTTACGACTTTATCGCTTATAATGGCCCCATTTTGCCCATTCATAAGTGAGGAAATTTTCAGGAACCTTACTGGCAAAGAGTCTGTTCATCTTGAAGATTGGCCAAAATCAAACAAGAAATTTATAGATAAAAATTTGAGCAAAGAAATCGCCGTAACACGTTTGATAGTTACTCTCGGTCATTCGATAAGATCTCAAAAACAGATAAAAGTCAGACAACCTCTTTCAAAAGTAAAAGTCGCTTTGCCGAAGCACCTCAAACATGATTTTGAAAAAGACGTGATCAAAGAAGAACTCAATGTGAAAGAACTTGAACTCCTAAAAGACTCGTCCGAAGTCGCCGAACTCAAAGTCATGCCAAACGCAAAAATCCTCGGCCCGAAATACGGCGCCAAAGTACAAGAAATAATAAAAGCCTCGCGAGAAGGGAAATTCACAGTTGAAAATGGTGAAGTGGAAATTGCCGGAGTAAAACTCTCCGGTGAAGAAGCGAGCATCGGCTACGTTGGCAAAGAAGGTTTCGATGTCGCAAGCGAACACGGACTCGTCGTCGCCTTGGATACCTCTATCAACGAAGAGTTGAGACTCGAGGGATACGCGAGAGACTTGGTCAGAACGATACAAGATATGCGGAAAGAGGCGGAATTCGAGGTTTCGGACAGAATATTGGTCGGACTTTCGGCAACCGGAGAGATCGAAAATGCAATTCTCAAGTTCAACAAATATATCGCCGGCGAAACATTGACCAACAAAATCACAACTCAAATAGCCGGCTCCGCCTGGGACCTTGAAAAAGAAGTTGATATTGAAGGATTTAAAGTTAAAATAGCAATCAGGAGATAATTACTATGTGACTATTAGCCCATAAGTCTATCGGACTACCCAGTATGATTCGCCAACTCAAAAAACTTGCATTCGGAATTCTCGTCAATATGGGTGCCTTATGGGCGATTTCATTAATACTCGACGGATTCCAATACGCGGGCGGATGGGTTTTCCTCGTGATAGCGGGCATATTGATAGGTGCATTAAATACTCTTGTAAAACCGATAATAAAACTGCTTTCCTTCCCATTGGTATTCTTCAGCGCGGGACTGTTTTTGATAATCATAAATGCGGCGATGCTCGCGATTTTGGATTACGTATTGGAAGTAATGGATTTTACCGGCATAGATTTGCAGGTTGAAGGAACCTTGACTTATTTGTGGGCCGCCATTATCTTTGGGCTCGTAAATTGGCTGGAAAACTGGATTTTAAAGAAATAAATATGAAAACAATACTGCTCACGTTACACGTCATAGTCTCTATCCTATTGGTCTTTTCCATACTGATTCAACAGAGGGGAGCCGGACTATCATCAACATTCGGAGGTACAGGTAATTTTTATGCCACTAGAAGAGGCGCGGAAAAAGTTCTGATAACCGCAACGGTTGTAATGATATTTTTGTTCGTCGCATTGTCGGTGGCAATGCTCTTTGTCTAGGAGCTCTCATAAAAAATGAAAAAACTCTTCAAATTACTTTCAGGCATTAAAGAGGTATTTATCCTAATGGGCAAAACCATAGGATCTTATTCGACGAAAGAGAAGATATCTTCGCTGATAGTAGTGATACTTATTGCGATCATCGTTCTTCCGCCGATTTTAAGAGATGAAAGACTTACCAGTGTAACAAACGAAACGGACACGGGAAATGAAATGCTCTATGCCGAAGGATTGGTGGGCGAAATAACACATTTAAACCCCGTATTTACGGAATTTAACGAAGTTGATCAAGATATAAGCAGTCTTATTTTCTCGGGTTTGAGCAAATACGACCCGGACGAAGGGAAAGTGGTCGAAGACATCGCCACTCATACGCTTTCCGAAGATTACAAAACATATACATTCACTTTAAAAAACAATATTTATTGGCACGATGGCGTTGAAGTAACTGCGGAAGATGTTTATTTCACATACCACGATGTTATCCAAAGCACGGATTTTCAAAACCCGATTTTGAGAGCCAATTTCGAAAGCGTACAGGTAGAAATGGTGGATTCCCGAACCGTAACTTTTACACTCGAGAGAACAAACTCATTCTTCTTCACGTATACGACAGTCGGACTTCTGCCGAAACACATACTTGGCGATGTACCGATTTCCGAATTGGATACGCACGAATTCAATAAAAACCCCATTGGCACGGGTCCATATAAAGTCAGTGGTCCTTATGAAGAAGTTGCGGATAACGAACAAGTCGTGGAACTGGAACTTTTCCCCGATTATTACGGCAAAAAATCATCCATAACCAGTATAAGATTCCATACTTTCCCGGATATGGAAACATTACTCGCAAACGAAGGACAATGGCACGGAATCGCAAGAATACCGGAATACATGCTTATGGAAGCTCAAACCGACCGATTGTCGGCGGAGCAGACTGGATATAAAACAACGATAGATACACCGCTTCTCGAATTGAATCAGGATGACTGGATCCATCAATCGAGCCAGGAACAAGCCATGGGTGCATTATATGATGAAGGATGGGAACTTAACGCCGATGGAATAAGAGAAAATGAAGACGGTGAAACTTTAACTTTAAGATTGATAAGAAGAACTTTCGACAACGAAAAACAAGAAAAAATAGCGGCAACTACAGCGGAAGTGATTAAAACTCAACTCGAAACAATAGGCATCGAAGTGATCGTGGAAGCTTACGATAGTCAAGCAATACAAAGTAAAATCGAGACCAGAGATTACGATTTGCTTTTGTATGGACAGAACTTAGGGTATAATCTCGACACTTATTCTTACTGGCATTCAAGTCAAGCCACGGAATACGGATTGAATCTTTCAAATTACAGGAATCCAAACGCCGACGCATTGATAGAGAGGATCAGGAGTACGTTTGATCAAGATACAAAAGATGAACTGCTAAACGAACTCGCTGAAATCATAGAAGAAGATATACCCGCGATATTCCTCTACACTCCAAGTTATTACTTCTTGGTTGATGAGAAGGTGCAAGGTATAGAACTCGAAGACTTAAGATTCCCGTCAGACAGATTCGCTCAAATATCAGATTGGTACTTAAATTAATTTAAAAAATATGAAAGTCATATTCGTAAAAGACATTCCGGGAATAGCCCGAAAAAACGACATTAAAAACGTTAAACCCGGTTATTACCACAACTACCTTTTGCCAAGAGGCATGGCGGTATCGGCTACTGATAAGCTGATAACGGCTACGGAAGCCAAAAGAGCCGCCGAAGGTTTGAGACTCGAAGAGTTGGCGAAGAACGCCGCCGAAATAGCGAAAAAACTCGAAGGAGCCAAATTGATTTTGAAACATAAAGTTACAAGCAAAGGCAAACTTTATGCCGCCGTTACGGAGAAAGAAATCCTCGAAGCTATCAAGAAAGATCTTAAAGTCGAACTTGCAAAAGACAATCTAAAGATGAAACCGATCAAGAAAGTTGGAGAAGAAGAGATCGGAATACATCTTCCGGGCGATGTTACAGCCAAGTTGATAGTCATGATCGAAGCCCAATAATGAAGATTTTAGGTCTAGATTATGGGAAAAGACGCACGGGCGTTGCAATCAGCGACTCTTTTTGCGCAATTGCATTCCCCAAAAAAACTCTCAAACCGAAAAACGAGAAAAACCTCATTTCGGATATTAAAAAAATCTGTGACGAAGAAGGAATCAGTACGGTGGTGGTAGGGCTTCCATGTAACATGAAAGGGGAGTACACGGCTCAAACGGACTCGGTGGTCGCGTTCTCAGAAAACTTAAAGAAAGAGCTTGGTAATATTGAAATCGAGCTTTTTGACGAGCGCCTCAGTACCATTCAAGCGGAAAGGGCTTTGATAGATAAAAATCTTAAGAAATTTTCCGAAATAGATGAAATAGCGGCTCAAATAATTTTGCAGGCATGGTTGGATAAACAGTCGAGAACCTCTGCAAAAGTACAATAAAAGATACGATGAGGAGCTTTGCAGAGATCTCAGTCCATAGTCCGCAACACCTTAACTCCGGGTAGTTCTTTCCCTTCCAAAAACTCCAACATTGCTCCTCCGCCTGTAGACACATGAGTAAATCTGGCGGGATCTATGCCGAATTTGTTTATCGCGTCTATCGTGTCACCTCCGCCCAGGATGGTTATGCCTTTACAATCCGCAACAGCTTCGGCAATCATCCTCGTTCCTTTTTCGAAAGGAGCATATTCATACAACCCGACAGGTCCGTTCCATATCACCGTCCCGGCTTTTCTTATATGTTCGCAGAAAATTTCGACAGTTTTATGTCCGATATCAAAAATTTTCATATCACCTTCGATATCCATTACAGGTACACAAACGGTCTCGACGACTTCCGAAGCCTCACTCGCAACAATAACA
>Ga0076331_132_pt1 | contig 13897 bp, 13 predicted proteins | sample RifGroA2_FD_67838 | JGI IMG/M metagenome (GOLD analysis project Ga0076331, IMG submission 67838) | Peregrinibacteria bacterium GW2011_GWA2_43_8
CGCTTTTGAATACGAAGTTGAAAATGCGGAATCGAACTTCATCGACCTCGAAAGCGGTGCGTGGTATGAAGATTACGTTAACTCGGCATACGAATACGACATAATCGGCGGTTACGACGACGGCACTTTCAAGCCCGACGGCTACGTAAATCGAGCCGAAGCTTTGAAAATATTATTCGTGGCATCAGGCATCGCGAATATGGATGGCGCGAGCATATTTATCGGCTCCGCAACAACTTGGGAAAATGATTTCTCCGACATTTCAACAAACGATTGGTTTTATGAATATGTAATGCAATCCTCAACCGGCGGAATCGTATCGGGCTACACCGACTTCACTTTCGGTCCGCAAAATTACATAACCCGCGCCGAAGTTTGCAAAATCGTTTCGAAAATGTTGGACTTGAAAACCGAAATCATAGCCACACCAACTATCTAATGCCTAAAACCCTAGCTTGTCTCGACATCGAAACGACCGGTCTGAGCCCCGACAGAGATAAAATCATCGAAATCGGAGTGGCGATTTTTGATTTTAAAGAGAGAAAAATAATCAAAGAGTTCTCGACTTTCATAAACCCCGGAGTCGCAATCCCGAGCCAAGTAACCAACCTCACGGGCATCACCGACGCGGATGTCAAAACGGCACCGAAAATCGCAGACATCAAGACCGAACTCGAAGAGTTTATTCGGGATTATCCGATCGTCGGCCACAACATAAATTTCGACATCGAATTTCTAAATGCGAACGGTTTTGAAATAAAAAACTTGCGACTCGACTCAATAGACATCGCCCACATCGCTTTCCCGAAAACGGACTCATACAGCCTTGAAATAATAGGTAAAATTCTGGACGTGGAAGAGCGAGGCAAACATCGCGCGTTATCTGATGTGAAGTCTAACATTGAAATTCTTTACAAGCTTTTCGATCTGTATTTTTCAAAAACTCCCGACATAAAAAACATACTCGAAAAAAGCGCTTCGCCATGGAAAGAAGTGATAAAAATCGCATCTGAAAATTGTAAAACTTTCAAACTCAACCAAAAAAAATCGGTCGCAAAATCGCAAAAAAAAGTCTCCTTCGAAGAAGACAAACTTCTCGCCGAAATCGCAGACCTCGTACCCGAAAATTTCATCGAAGAAAACCCGGAAAACAAAACAATAATTTGTGCGCCCGAAATCGAAAACGGCATCCACGAACCCGCAAATTATCTCGAACAAAAACTGTTCGAGAAATTCCTGCAAAAAGAAACTTTCACACCGGAAGAAACCGTCTTCGCGCTGAAAATAATCCCACTCATCGGAGATCGCGAAATCGCAAGAAACGAACTGACGCTCCCGCAAAACGGCAAAGACTTATGGTGGGATTTCGCTTGCGCAAGCCTCCCCGAGAACATCATCAAAAAACTCACGACCGATAAAACAATACTGATAAGTCATCGGACTCTCGCGAAAATCGCACTGCAAATGCCCGAATTAATCGAAGGCTCAACTCTGATCATTCTCGACGCGGATGAACTTTTTGAGCACACGCGCGAATCGCTCACGGTAAGATATTCGATGAAAAGACTCGGCGAATCGGACACGGTTACAATGCTTTTCGCGCATCTCGGCATAATGGCCGAAAAATACGGCGAGGGATTCGAATTCAAACTCGAAGAACACCATTTCGACACCCCCGAATGGCAAAAAGTCGCCACGTTAATAGAAAAACTTCCGCAAGAAGATCGAGTCGTAAAATTTCTCAACAAGTCAAAAAAATATTCCGAAAACTTAAACCTCTCAATAAGAATTTTTGAAGACGGCACTCCCCTCTTAACAATCACGCCGCTCAACATCGGCGCATTTCTTGAAGAAAAATATTGGAGCAAGGCGAAACGAATTCAACTCTTCTCAAGCACGCTGACTTTCGCTGAAGAAAGCCCGAAATACGACTTCATAAAATCCTCGCTAAACCTCCCTCTCGACATAAAAATCACACCGAGCGACGAGAAGAAAATTTATATCGAAAAAACTTCGTCCGACCTCGAAAAACTCATGGAAAAAGAAGAGAAACCAATCTACGTCCTGACCGGCTCCCAACGAGCTTGCGAACAAATCCACGCGGAATCGGCACTCAACTTAAAAAACGCCGGCATAAAACTCCTCGCCCAAAACTCCTCGGGCGGCATCGGCAAAATCAAATCCATGCTCAAAGAAACACCCGGGAAAACCGTGGTCGTCGGCACATACGATTTTTATAAACAAGCAAAACCCGAGATCAAAACCTTGATAATATTTCGCATCCCCTTCCCTCACCCGAACGCCGTCCAAATCAAATGTCCCGAAGCCGAAAAATTCAAGAAATACGCCCTGCCCGCAACCATGATAAAACTAAAAAAGATCGGGCTGAAAGCGGAGAAAATCATTTCGTTGGACGGAAGGATGCCGGAATATTTATGAACTCAAAGTTCCAATCCCATGAAAAAATTCCTCCTCTGCCTTCTACTATCTACTGTCTACTGTCTCCCCACCACCCACGCCTGGTGGATCGACTCCTATTCCACCCTGATCGAAATCCGAGAAAACGGCTCGATCGTCATCGAGGAAACCATAACGGCAAACTTTTCAGACGATGCTCATCACGGGATTTACAGGATAATCCCGAATAAAATCGGAGATGAAAGATTGCGATTCGATTTGATAAGCATAACCGACGAAAACGGCACGGCGATACCCTTTACAATCACGAGCGGATTCGACGGAACGACTTACGCAACGGGAAATTCGGACATCCTGATTCAAGAACCGACAACCTACATTATAAAATACGAAGTCGAAAACGGCCTCTCGTTTTTCGAAGACCATGATGAGATTTATTGGAATACGGTGGGTTCCGACTGGCAGACCGAAATTTTGAGCGCGAGCGCAAAAATAATTCTCCCCGAATCAATAACCGCAACCGACGAACTCGACGCTGTTTGTTACACCGGCTCGCAAGACGACACCGAACAAAACTGCACATGGCAAAACACATCCGCAAACACAATAGAATTCGCGACAACAAAGCCACTCAATCCATATGAAGCGCTTACCATAGCCATCAAATTCCCTCTCGGGCATGTATCCGAACCGATCGAAGAATTGTGGATCCTCCAAGATTTTTGGCCGGCAATCTTGCCGCTAATCGTTTTTGTCATACTTTTCAAAAGATGGAAAAAATACGGGCGGGACGAAAAAATTGAAACGATCACACCCGAATATAAACCCGTGAAAGAACTCTCTCCGGCGGAAGTGTCATTCATCGCATACGAAAAAATTACGGCGAAAGACATTTCGGCAACGCTGATAGATTTAGCAATCAGGAAATATTTGAAAATCGAAGAAACGAAAGACGAAATTCTCGGAATTTTTAAATTCAGAAATTATACGCTTTACAGATTGAAAAAAGCCGAGGAAACAACTTTGCGTCCTTTTGAAAAACTTTTAATTGAAAAACTTTTTGAAGAAAAAGGTCAAATCAACCTCTCCGACCTCAAAAACAAATTTTACAAACACATAAACGGAATCCGAAAAGAAATAATCAACTCGGTGGTTGAGAAAAAAATCTTCGAAAAAAATCCCGTCACGGCAAAAACGATACAACTCGTGGTAGGCGGTATTATAGCAGGCACCGGATTTTCATTCATTGGCGGTATAGAATCCGAAACATGGAAATTCGTACTCGGATTTTCAATAATGACCTGCGGAATCCTAACCATGATTTTCGGCTACTACATGTCGAAAAAAACAATCGAAGGCAACGAATTTTACAAAAAAATTCTCGGTCTGAAAATGTACATCGAAACCGCCGAAAAGGATCGCATACAACTTCACGAAAAAGAAAAACACTTCGAAGAGCTTCTGCCTTACGCAATGGTTTTCATGCAAACAAACCACTGGGCAAAACAATTCGAAGACATTTATCCGGCTCCACCAAGCTGGTATGTAAGCACGGGACTAACCACGGAACATTTCTCGATGATGGAATTCACAAGCAACATGGATCACGCAATGTCGTCCATAAGTACGGCATTAAGCTCGCGACCGAAAGGCTCGGCGGGAGGTGGGGGGAGCGGTAGCGCCTGGTAACAAGCGCGAGGAGCAGGTCCAATGGAATATATTTATATGATTTTTTGCCTTATTGCATCTCCCACTCTTCCTGCAACCTCTCGATCTCATCCCTAATCTCCGCCGCCTTCTCAAACTCCATGTTTTGAGCCGCTATATCCATCTCGGCCTCAAGCGAAGCGATAAGTCTGAACCTTTCTTCCCTCGGCACAACTTTACCCTCATATCTCTTAACTTGTTTTTTCGCCTCCTGCTTCTTAAACTCTTCCATGTCGTGAATTTTCTTAATAATCGTAACGGGAGTAATACCGTGCTTTTTGTTATAAGCTTCTTGCTTGGCACGCCTCCTGTTAGTTTCACCAAGAGCGCCATCCATCGCCGGCGTCATTTTGTCTGCATACATGATTACAAGACCATTTACGTTTCTCGCACATCGTCCGATAGTCTGGATCAAAGCACTTTCAGATCTCAAGAATCCTTGCTTGTCAGCATCCAAAATCCCGATCAACGAAACTTCAGGCAGGTCGAGACCCTCCCTAAGCAGGTTTATACCAACCAAAACATCAAACTTCCCCAATCTTAAGTCGCGCAATATTTCAATTCTTTCCAAAGTCTCTATATCCGAATGCAAATATCTAACTTTAAATCCTTTGTCGGCCAAAAATTTCGTCAAAGCTTCCGCCAATTTTTTAGTCAAAGTGGTAATCAATGCTCTCTCCCCACGAGCAATAGCTTTATCGATTTCTACCTTCAAATTATCCATCTGGCCGGCAGTCGGCCTAACTTCTACAACAGGATCCAAAAGCCCAGTCGGACGAATAATTTGCTCGGCGATATCTTTCTTGGGAACATTCGCCGCCTCGTATTTCCCCGGTGTCGCCGAAACAAAAATTCCCTGCTTTACATGCTTCTCAAACTCATCGAAAGTAAGCGGCCTGTTGTCATAAGCCGAAGGCATCCTGAATCCGAACTCGACAAGATTTTTTTTGCGTGAAAGATTGCCATTATGCATCCCGCCGATTTGCGGAATCGTCATATGCGACTCATCGATTATCAACAAAAAATCGTCCGGGAAATAATCCAAAAGCGTAGCCGGCTGTTGACCCGGCTCACGATCATTCAAATAGCGAACATAATTTTCAATACCGGTACAATAACCTGTTTCGAGCATGATCTCAATATCATACTCCGTCCTCGTTTTAAGCCTTTCCGCCTCAAGATTTTTACCAATCTTACGAAGCTGATTCACTCTCGCGTCCAAATCCGTGCGAATACCAACGACGGCTTTTTTTATCTTCTCATCCGTCGTCACATCATGTTTCGCCGGGAATATCGTGATCTCCGACAAATTTCCAACAAGTTCTCCCGTAAAAGAGTCTACTTCGGTAATCGCATCAATTTCATCACCGAAAAAATCTATCCTGTAAACCGTATCCATCCCGGGACAAAAAATTTCAACCATATCACCCAAAACATGAAACATTCCGTTCTTGAACTGCAGTTGCGATCTCGTATATTGCAAATCCGTCAGATGTCGTAAAAGTTTATCCCTTTTCCTTTCTTCACCCACCTTCAAAGTGACCTTCAAACTATCGTAATCGGCGGGCGACCCCAAACCATAAATACAGGAGACCGAAGCCACGATCAACGTATCGGATCTCGTCAGCAAATTCATCGTAGCCGCATGCCTATACTTCTCAATCTCTTCATTAATCTGCGCATCTTTTTCGATGTAAGTATCGCTGTGCGGAATATACGCCTCGGGTTGGTAATAATCGTAATATGAAACGAAATAACTGATTGCATTCTCGGGAAAAAAACTTTTGAACTCCGTAAACAACTGCGCCGCGAGAGTTTTATTATGAGCCACAATAAGGGTCGGCTTTTGCATTTTTTCAATCAAATTCGCCATCACAAAAGTCTTACCGGTGCCGGTCGCCCCAAGCAAAGTCTGAAATTTCTTACCTTCCTCGAGCCCTTTCAAAAGCTTGGCAATCGCCGCAGGCTGATCTCCCATCGGCTGAAAACCTGAAATAAGTTTGAATTTGTTGTTTTGCATAAGCCGATTAAAGATAACATGACTCCGCCCGTTTGACAAAACCGAAACGTATGCCTAAAATGCCGTCATGCAGGAAACCGGCTCCAACAGATCCGAAAGACCACTCTTGATAACCGCCATCATCGCAATTGCCGCCACCATCGGCATAAGCAAATACGCCCCAAATAAAAACACGGGCGCTCCATTTTTGACGGATGAAGATCAAAAAGAGATCGAAAACACGAGAGAAAGGCTGATAAGAATTTTTGGCATACTCGGAGAAATCAAACCGGAAAAAGAACCGACATCTGAAGATCACTCCGTAACGGAACTGTTAAGATTCCCTAACGGAAAAATCGATCAAGTCGGAACGATAAGAGATTGCGTCGAGCAAACGGGAACATTCACATGCTCCGGAAGCGACGCGGACACCAGATGCACATTCAAAGACCCTTCAAAAGGTGGCAGATCCATCGGAGTTCATTCGTTTTCATGGTACATACACGAAATAGAAATCAGAGGCTTGGGCGAACCGGGAATAAAATACGATATTGAAAAGGATTTCACCGACGACGATTACTTGGACACACTGGAATTGGCATGCAGGGATACCGTCGCCCTTCTGCTATCCACCCCTTCGCCGGATAAAAAAACGTGCGACGACCAACCCGGACAAGAATGTTGGAACCCCGGATTATTGGAAGAGGAGTTGGCGGAGGCGGGCAGACAAATCGAATCTGAAACGGAAAGAATCGCAGGCACGTTGGCGGATTACGGTTTCAAAGTAACCGACATGGGAGGCAACATGCTCGAAATAGAAAGCGATCAAGGAAGCATCCAGCTATACGGTTCGCCACTGATAGACAGAGTATACGATGATGAAGAACGGCTCATAGGAGCCACTCCCATCGGAACCATATCGTTTTTGGCAGGTTGCCGAAAAGGAGAAACCGACAATATCATCGCCGAAACGGATATCTTGACGGAAGGAGTTGGCGGATTTTCACATTTCTACGGCTCGACGGGATGCTACGGAGAAGATCAGGGAACGTATCGGATGCCATGAGGACATCATGTGAAGCCTAACGAATCAACATCGGGATTTTTCGTGTTGTCTCAAACGACGGAGTAGCACTACCGTCTCATGCTTCAAGAAAATCTTCTTGGTACGCCCGGCAGGAATTGAACCTGCGGCCTCCAGGTCCGCAACCTGGCGTTCTATCCACTGAACTACGGGCGCATGCATAATCCCCCTACTTCCCCCTCAGCGACTCACATGCCTTCTGTCTATTTTTTGCTCCGAAAATATAATTTCCCGCTACCAAAATACTCGCCCCCGCTTTCACACACGCAGATCCGGTCTCGCCATTTATCCCACCATCAACCGAGATTTCCCCTTTGAACCCCTGCTCCCTCAACCATTTTATTTTCTCCAAAGCGGAAGACATAAATTTCTGCCCGCCAAACCCGGGCTCGACACTCATTATCAAAATCAAATCGAGCAAATGAAGATAAGGCTTCAAAACTTGCACCTTCGTCCCCGGCTTTATCGATATCCCGACACCGATTCCATATTTTTGAATCATCTTCAAGGCACCTTTCACATCTTTGCATGCCTCAAAATGCACGGTTATATAATCCGCCCCCGCCTTCACGAAATCCTCGATATAGTCCTCCGGACTGTCTATCATCAAATGAACATCAAGCGGCAACCCGGTCTCAATACATCTGACAACCGGCACCCCAATCGTAATATTCGACACAAAATGTCCGTCCATCACGTCAACATGAATCAAATCGGAATATGACTCCACGGACGCAACCTCTTCGTTGAGTCTCCCGAAATCCGCCGACAAAATTGATGGTGCAACTTTTATTTTCATACTACGGTTTACTATCTACCCTCTATCTTCCGCACCCTCCTCACATGCCTCTCCTCCCCGGAGAAATTCGTTTTCAAAAAAATCTCCAACATCTTCTTAGCCATCGCATCATCGACAACTCGCCCGCCCATGCAAATAATCTGCGCATCGTTATGCTCGCGCGCCATCTGCGCCATAAATTCGTTAGCACACAAAGCCGCTCTAATCCCCGGGAATTTATTCGCCACCATGGACATACCGATACCGGTACCGCAAACCAAAACCCCTCTTGATCCGCGATCCTGTTTAACCTTCTCACAAACCTCTTTCGCGATATCCGGATAATCGCACGCCTCCTCCGAAAAGCACCCCAGATCGGTAAGCTCATAACAGGCGCCTTTAACCCACTCTTTCAAGGTTTCTTTCATCCTGTATCCTCCGTGATCTGATCCTAAATATACATGCATGTTTTTGTATTAAGTCTACTATCTACGGCCTCCCCCCTATCACCTGCGTCACACTCTTCCCCTCATGCACGTTTTTTATCACCCCGGCAAGCATCGGCGCAACAGATAAAATTTCGAGGTTTTTTATTTTTTTATTCACAGGAATCGTATCCGTCACAATCACACTTTTAAACCCGGTTTTGTTCATTCTCTCAACAGCCGGACCGGAGAAAACGGCGTGCGTCGCCGCAACATAAACGTCTTTCGCTCCATGAGCTTTTAAAGTTTTGAAAGCCGCGCAAACACTACCCGCCGTATCTATCATGTCATCAAAAATCACGCAATCTCTGCCTTTCACATCGCCGACCAAAGAAGTTATTTCCGCTTGATTGAAATTCGGCCTGACTTTACTCATGACGGCAATCGTGGTCCCCAAAAGTCTCGCCAGTCTGTCGGCATCTTTCGCCGCACCAGCATCGGGAGCGACTATTACCGGATTTTTAAGTTTCTTCTTGCCCAAACATTCCGCAAAAAGCTTTCTTGCGTTCAAGTGATCTATCGGAAAGCTGAAAAATCCTTGCTGTTGCTCGGAGTGAATTTGAACCGTTATCACGTGATCCGCACCCGCCGCTTCTATCAATTTCGCAACCAATTTCGCCGATATCGGCTCCCTCGGTGAAGCGACTCTGTCTTGCCTCGCATAAGGATAATAAGGGACCACAACATGCACGCTTCGAGCAAAAGATCTTTTCATCGAATCCAAAACAATAAAAAGCTCGATCAAATCTTCATTCACATTGCCGGTCCCGCTTTCGCCAGTTCGGGATGCGAACTTCCGGCGAAAACTTTCAGATGTGATGCCATAATTTATTTTTTAAATCATCCGGAAGGTAAATTTAACCCATCGACGACTTAAAAACAAGGTTATAAATCCCCTCCGCATTTAACCCCATCTTCCCATATAAATGCTCGGGCTTCCCGCTTTCACCAAATTTTTCAACCGCAATTCTCTTTAAAGGCACCCCGCATCCGCCCCCCGCCAACACCTCCGAAATCGCAGACCCGAGCCCTCCGTCAACATAATGATCTTCAACCGTAAATAACTTCTTTTTGCCCCGCGCAACCTTTAAAATCAACTCGCTATCAATCGGCTTAATACTGCACATATCCAAAACCTCCGCGGAAACACCCTCTTTCGCCAACAACTCCGCCGCCAAAATAGCCTCATAAACCATCGGCCCGATCGCGAAAATCGCGACCTCGCTTCCCTCTCGAACAACCGTACCTTTGCCCGAAACAAATCTGTAATTTTCATCATAAATTATAGGCACCCCGCTTCGATGAAGCCTCAAATAAACCGGTCCGAAATCGTCCGCCATTCCGATAGCGGCTCTCTTTGCCTCCCAATAATCGGCGGGACAATAAACTTTCATATTCGGAATCGCCCTCATCAACGCGATATCGGAAATCGCCTGCGCGCAAGCACCATCCTCGGACGAAGACAAACCGGAATTAACACCAACAATTTTCAAATTAAGATTTGGACAATCCAAACTCACTCCAAAATCAAAATGCCTGTCTGAAAAAGTGTGCAAAAATCTGTCCGTCTTAATGCTTCCGAAAACATCGGCATTTATCACAACAATATTGCGATGCTTCACCCCAACCTCGAGGAGAGTCTCGAAAAACGCCGCTTTTACTGAAATTTTTTCACTCATTGCTTGTGTGATTTGACATTAATTCATGAACTTCCGCCTCGCTAAGCGGCACCCCGTAATAAGACCCTTTGTTTTCCGCAAAAGGTATCCCCTTACCTTTCACCGTCGGCGCAATTATCACGATTGGCTGACGACTTATCATCCTTGCTCGATAAATCCCATACGCAACTTCCTCAATATCATGTCCCGAAAATAACGGAATGGCTTTCCACCCGAAAGATTCGAATTTCTCACGCAGCATATCCATCGTAACCGGCACGGAATAAGGCAAATCTATCTGGGGTTTGTTGGCATCTATTATCAAAATCAAATTGTCCAACCTGTGTTTCGCCGCATACAAAACGCTCTCCCAAAAAACGCCCTTTTGCAGTTCGAAATCCGAAACCAAACAGAAAACCTTGTTATGCTCTTTGCTCATTTTCAATGATAACGCCATCCCCAAAGCCACACTTGAACCATCCCCCATCACCCCGCAAACGGCATCCACTCCCGGAATTTTCAACGAAGGATAACCCTGCAAAAGCGCCCCGCTATCCCTCAAATAACCCATCTCGGCGATATCAAAAAAACCGGCATTCGCGAGCACGGAATACAAAGCCGGCGCGGAATGCCCCTTCGACAACGCGAAATAATCTCTCCCCTCCCACTGCGGTTTCGTCGGATCAAAATTCATCAATTTAACCCCATTCACCGACCCGAAATAAAGCGCCGTCAAAATCTCAACAATCGACATCGAGGCCCCCGTATGTCCGGATCCCGCCCTATGTATCGAAATAACGGCATCAAGCCGTATCTTCTCCGCTAATTTTCGAAGTTCCGTCAAATTCATAGCAATGGCTAATATAAGCCATGATGCAAGCGAACACCAAACGGTTTTTAAAAAAACCGCTTGCCAACTGACAAAAGCTCCGAAATCTTCTTCTTCAACACCGGATGCACGAAATCCGGTGCAATCTCGTTCAAAGGCTCAAGCGCAAATTTTCTCTCATGCAAAAACTTATGCGGAATAATCAATTCCGGTTCATCAATCACAAGATCGCCGTAAAAAAGAATATCTATATCTATAACCCGCGGCCCCCACTTCGCCGTCTCCGTTCTCCCCATCTCCGATTCCATATTTTTAATCATCTTTAAAAGCTCCCGGGGCTCAACCGAAGTTTCTATCTGTAAAACCTGATTCAAAAAAAGACCTTGCGCAACACCGCCCCAAGGCTCGGTTTCATAAATCGAACTTTTATTCAAAATCTTAAATTTCGCCTCTATCAAAGAATGAGCCTTTTCCAAATTAGCCACTCTGTCCCCAATATTTGTTCCGAGAGATAAAAAAATCACGCTCATGTCGCAAAAGTACAATTTTAATAAAAAAAATGCAACTTTGAATCCTGACAGGTAATTTTTTGTTGTCTCGAACGATTCCACAGCGATCCTATTTCAATACCCGAAATAGGAAGCGAGGACCTAGTGAGAGACAACAAAAAATTACCTCTAGTATCTATCCTCGTCCCCCCACCCCCTGTATTCGCTCGGCACAACATCAAAAACCGCCGCCCCGGCAACCCCCTGCAAGGTCAACGTCCACTCTTCGCCAAGCAACCCCTGGCTCAACTCCGCCGAAGGCTCAACCGTCATCGTAATAAACACATGCGGATGCTGTTGCACTGCAGAAGAAGTTTCGGCAAAAGCGCGATAAGGATCTTCGAGCGGCACAATAAAAAATTTCAAATCCACGATATTGATATCTTCGGGCGTAATCGGCATAAAATCTCCGTCAAAAATTCCTCCGTCATCCACCAAGTCAAAATTCTGCTCCGGAATCGGATACCCCACCGGCCACTCATCACTGCAAGTATAATCGTCTTCGCACGCCCAATAATCGGTAATCGAATCCCCGTCCACGTCGCCATTCGCATCTCCGGTCACGTTATACCCTCCCGTAAGTTCAAGCATCGAAACCGCATACTCGTCAATATTCAACTTTTTCTCCAAAGCAAACAGCACCTTTCTCGTTCCGTCACCGTTTATCAAATAGAGTTCGTCTTGCACGGACTCAAGCACCGAATAACAGTCCGCCGACCCCTCGCAAAAAGCGTTATACTCCTCGGTCGCAAAACCGTCATACGGATTGGTACCCATATCCAAATCATAAGAATCCACCGAGAAATCATCGCAATCCTCGGTAAAAAAATATTCCGAAACCCCATCGTCGCAATAAATCCCATCTCCACCATCCCACAACACCTCGTGAGGCCCTCCCGTACCCGGATCATAAAAAAGCGCCCCGTATATCCCGTAATTTTGCCCGTAATAAGTACTACCCAAAACCTGCATACTGTAATATTCGCTATAATCCACGGTTGATCTCGAAACCTCACGAAGCATCTTTTCCAGCGCCGCCGAAGCCTCGGTAAAAACGTATTCTTGAATTTCAATCTTCTTATTCATTCTTGAAACATTGAGGAAAATTTGCGTCGCCGCGATCGCCAAAATCGCAAAAATCGAAATCGCAATCACTATCTCCGGCAACGTAAATCCTTTTTTGTTCATATGCGGGAAAATTTTAGCATGAAGAGGTGGAGGAATGAAGAAGAACTACAATGGCTTTTACCTATCTTCATTCTCATACCAATCATACCAAGCCTCTATGGCTTTTTGATTTGTTTCAGACTCGCAATCCAATTCTTCGTCATAACCGAGGTCAAGACCAGTGGCTTGCTCGAGAGCTTCGTTGGCGAGTGAAATTATTTTATCGTTATGTTCAGAACCATATTTTCTGTAATATCCTATTGCCGAATAATCCCATGAGCAATCGAGATAATGGATTATCAAATTGATATTTCCAATATCGTTGCTTTCACTCTCCATAAAATAATTGATTGCCGACGAAATATGTATCGGATTGACGCTGTCTTCCAAAATAGAACGAGCTTCGATCTTGGTTAGCGGCATTGCGGCATAAATAAAAGGCAATATCGGTAATAAGAGTGTGCCGATTACAATTAAAACCACGGTTGCTACTATCCATAAAAATAAATTTTGCTTTTTAAGCATAATATTTTAGTGTTTACATTTTATTTATCAAAATCAGATTCTTTAAATGTTTCGACTCCTCTAATCGTTATACTTCCATACCTTGATATTTCTATAAGCCTGCTTTGTAATCCTTTTGGAGTGACTGGACGCTTGCTATACGAAATCATATTGTTGGTCGTATTCCAATCTTTGGAATTAATAATTCCTGCATATTCAAGCGCGCCTTCTACAACTGTTGTACAATTTGAAGTGAACAATGAGTAATCAGGTGTATTTTCGCTTAATTCTGCAAAATAAGTTTCAATAGCGGCATCTTGATCTGCCGTAGTATCTAGTTCTATCGCTATAAATTGTTCGTCATGTGTATTTGTATTATAAGTATCTACAAAATCATCCACACCGTCATAAGATTGTACGATCCCTTCTTGTGAAGATATTATGCTTTTCATGGGATTTTTCGAATAAAACTCATATACGTTGCCGTTTACTTCAATTACGACATGTCCCCAATCACGCGACTCCCCTTCCCTCGCCTCTCTTATAATTATCGTCGCCTCCTCCCCTCCCACATCCACATACCCCAGCGGATTATCCCTGCAGTAGGTGTATGAGTTTAACGACTGCGGGTCGGCGATCAGCCCGGGTCCGTCTTCGTTCGGGAACAATCTTCCATCGTACACCGCCGGATCTTGGCTCGCGAATCTGCCGATGTCGGCG
>Ga0076331_142_pt1 | contig 13444 bp, 11 predicted proteins | sample RifGroA2_FD_67838 | JGI IMG/M metagenome (GOLD analysis project Ga0076331, IMG submission 67838) | Peregrinibacteria bacterium GW2011_GWA2_43_8
GTTTACATATATTCCATATTGGCTCGCTCCCGCGGCCGCATCGGCTTTTGTTATACCTATGTAATTATTATAAAAAGTATTCGAGGAGCCGCTTACGTTTATAAGAGTTGTTACAGCGCTATTGTTGTAAATGTAGTTCTGCTCACCTACTCCGTTCCCACCGAGATTGTTCGAGTTTCCCGTTACTGCCAGAACCGTTCCGCCGGCTCCATAGATTTCGAGTCCCGTGATCGTACAACTGTTGGCGTTAATCGTCATTACCGTTGTAATTGCTCCGTTGGTTCCATTGATTATAATGTCGTTTCCTCCGGTGATGGTTACCGTATCTGATATTGTCGGCAAATTTGAAGTCAGGACTATCGGTCCCAGAGCATCCGAGAACGTTATAGCGTCTGTTCCTACCGTATTGTTTGATACGCAAATGGCTTCTCTCAACGAGATGACTCCATCAACTCCCGGCAAGTTTGCCGAAACTACGGTTTCGCAGGCGGCGGCATCAATGGCGTCGGTTGTTGTATCCACTCCGATTGCCAATGCTTTGGCAATCGGTATGTTCGACAAATAGTTTGTCGGTACAATTGATGTGATAATAAGCCATGCCAAAAAGAGAGATGGCAATATTTTCCGAAACTTCGTAATCATGTGTATCTTTTTGTTATTTTTAATCTGTTTATTTTATCACAAAACAGTTCGATAGTCCAACGAAACTATGGAGGGCTCTATGGAACCAGGGTCTGTGCACACTATACGAGACTATTTAACCGATTCTCGAGTTTCTCAAGTTTGCCAATGAACTCTTCTTTTCTCGCTTTTTCTCTTTCGACAACTTCTTTCGGAGCGTTTTTCAAGAAGCCTGTATTTTTTAATTTCCCTTCTATTGAAACAACCAATCCGCGGGCGTTTTCTATCTCCTTCTTTAATTTGGTCTTTTCTTTGTCCATGTCGATCAGCCCTTTTAACGGCAGGTAAATCTCAATATCTTTTACAACCGCGGACAGTGCGTTTTCGACTTTAAAACCGGATTTTCGGATATCAAGTTTTTCGAGGTGAGCGAGCTTTTTTATAATTTCAGATTTCTCGTGTATGAGAGCTTCATGTTTACCGGCATAAATTATCGCGTCTACCTTTTTGGTTATATCCACATTGCTACCGGCACGCAGCGTCCTTATTTCGGCGATTATCGATTTTATTATATTTATTTCCGCTTTTTCTTTTGGAAATTTGAGTTTTTTCTCCGGTATCGGCCACTCTTTTTTGATTAGCATGCTTGGATCCACATGTGCCCAAATTGCTTCCGTTACAAATGGTACGAACGGATGCAAAATCACAATGATTTGCTTGAACACATATGCCAAAACTTTTTTGTTCTTATTTACCTTGCTCATCTCGAGGTACCAATCGCAAAACTCGCCCCATAAGAAGTCGTATATCTCCGTACCTGCATCCGATAACGCATGTTTTTCAAGCTTTTTTGTTACGCTTTCCGTTACTTCGTTAAGCCTTGTCAGTATCCATTTATCCACTCTCGACAGTTTTGAGTTGAGAACATCTTCAATCGTTGCTTTGATGTCTTCTTTGTCTATATTCATGAAAACATATCTCGCGCTGTTCCAAATTTTATTTATAAAATTTCTGTATCCCGCAATCTTCTCCTCGTAAAGCCTTATGTCGTTACCCGGGCTTGAACCGACTATCAAGCTCAGCCTGAGCGCGTCAGCTCCGTACTTCTCGATCATGTCGAGCGGATCTATGCATGTTTCAGGCTTTGACTTGCTCATTTTTTCTCCTGTTTTTGTACGAACAAGACCATGCAGATAGACTGTCTTAAAAGGGATATCTTTAAGAACGTATGTTGTCATCAAAATCATTCTCGCAATCCAGAAGAAAAGTATGTCGTAGCCGGTTTCCATAACTGAAGTCGGGTGGAATTTTTTCAAATCTTCCGTGTCTTTTGGCCATCCGAGAGTTGAGAATGTCCACAATCCCGATGAAAACCATGTATCCAACGTATCTTCATCTTGTTTGAGCTTTTTGCCTTTGCATTTCGGACATTTTTCGGGTTTGTCAGCCGAAACGAAAATCTTTTCACAACCTTGGCAATACCAAACCGGGATTCTGTGTCCCCACCATATTTGTCTTGAGATACACCAATCTTTCAAGTTCTCCATCCAATGGTAATATGTTTTGTTAAATCTGCTTGGAAGTATTTTTATCGAGCCGTTTTTTACCACTTCTATAGATTAGATTGTGCAAATAATTCTGCTCGATGTGGTCAATAAGTCCCATTTTTTCCATGTCCGCGACTATTGCCGATCTTGCTTCGAGCGTTGTCATGCCGGCATATTTGCCGCAATTTTTCATCATCCTGCCCGATTCGTCTATGATTTGTTTTAGTGGCAGTTTGTGTTTTTGTGCGATTTCGTAATCCGTGAAACTGTGGGCCGGAGTAACTTTTACTGCGCCGCTTCCAAATTTCGGGTCGACGGATTCATCAGCTACAACTTTAATCTCAAATTCGCCTAAAACCCCCGGAATCATAAACTTTTTCCCAATGAATTCTTTATATCTCTTGTCTTTCGGATTTACCGCAACCGCCGTATCGCCAAGTTTTGTTTCCGGTCTCGATGTTGCCAACACGAATGGTCCGTATTTTATCCAGTAAAATTTCCCTCTTTCTTCTTTGTGTGAAACCTCATCGTCAGCCAATGTCGAGCCGCATCTCGGACACCAATTTACCAACCTATGTCCTCTGTAAATTATTCCATCGTTGTACATTCTTTCGAATACCTCCATTACGGCTTGTGAAAGTCCTTTGTCAAGCGTGTAGCGTTCGCGGCTCCAGTCGCAACTCGAGCCCATTTTTCTGATTTGGTTTCTGATTGTGGATTGAGAGTCGGCAACAAACGCTTTTACTTCTTTTATAAATTTTTCTCTGCCAAGCGTATGCCTATCCAGTCCTTTTTCGCTTAAAACTTTTTCGACTTTGTTTTGAGTCGCTATAGCCGCGTGATCCGTACCCGGCAACCATAACGTCGGGTGGCCCTGCATCCTTTTGAACCTTGTCATTATATCTTGTATCGCAAGCATTATCGCGTGACCCAAATGCAAAGTACCCGTCGCGTTTGGCGGCGGCATAGATATCGTAAAAGATGACTTTTTCGACTTCATGTCGGGTTCAAAGCTCTTAGCTTTTTCCCATTTTTTATAAATTTCGTCTTCGTATTGCTGGGCCGTATATGTTTTTGCGAGTTCAATCATGGCATGAAAGTACCCTTTTTGTTGTATTTTGTAAATTCTGGACATTTAAGCCATATAGGCGTATAGTTTATAAGAGTAAAATTGACTTTGATGGCAGACGACAAGCAAAAACAAAAAGTAGATTCCAAGGATGAATCTGATCATGTGGATGCTTCCGCAGCTTCCACTTATGACACTGTCGATACTTCTTCGGACGCTTCAGAGTTTGCCGACAATTTGCCGGCTGAAGCCGGAGAAAAATCCAAAGAAGATAAGGTTGTCGCTTCTTCGGGTAAATCGGGCGCGAAAGATGATGTCACCAAAGTGCCCGAATTGAAACCAATCCAATTTCCCTCTCCGAGGATTATGAAGATGAATGTTGAAAATGCTTTGTCGCACGAAAAGGCTCATTTAATTAGCGACGTTGAAAAATATGATCGCAAAGGGGATTTTTTTGAGTTAAATAAAGCTGTCGCAAAGGTTAGGGAGATAAGTCAGACAATTGTGGATCTTGCACTCATGACTTATGATGCATTGAAAGGGTTGTGGATGAAGTATGTGTACAAAGAATAGTCGGATAAACAAATAGTGGCATAGACTCATAGCTATTGATCTATGTGTTTATTATAGTCTAGTAGTTGTGTATACTTTCGCCGTGAAGGAACTTTTAAAGAAAATTCAGCAACTTAAGAAGGCCAAAAATGCGGTTATATTTGCGCATAATTATCAAAGACCCGAAGTGCAAGATGTTGCCGATTTTGTGGGCGACTCTTTCAATCTGGCTCAAAAAGGGATTGAGACATCCGCCGATATTATCGTTTTTTGCGGAGTGAATTTTATGGCCGAAACGGCCAAGATTTTGGCTCCGAATAAAAAGATTCTAATGCCTGCGCTCGCCGCAATGTGTCCGATGGCGGGGATGGTAAATGTTGCGAAGGTTAGAGAGCTTAAAGAGGCTCACCCGGACGCGGCAGTTGTCTGCTATGTGAACACCACCGCGGATGTGAAAGCCGAGTGCGATATCTGTTGTACTTCGGCCAACGCGGTCAAAATCGTAAACTCTTTGCCAAATCACGAAGTTATCTTTGTGCCTGATTCGAATCTTGCCGCATATGTCGCGAAAAACACCGATAAAAAGATTATTTATCCGGAAGGTTTTTGTTATGTTCACAGTAAGATTCTTTCGGAAAAGGTTTTTGCCGTGAAGTCGGCTCATCCAAGTGCGATAACGCTTCTTCACCCTGAATGCCCTCCTGCTACGCTTGAGTATGCGGATAAGGTTTTGAGTACTACGGGCATGGTAAATTTTGTTAAAAATTCAAAAGAGAAAGAGTTCATTATCGGGACCGAGGAAGGGATGATTTATGTTTTGCAAAAACATGCGCCGGACAAGACGTTTTATTGTGTCGGCGGGCAGTGTATCCAACAGAAGAAAATCACTTTGCAAAACACTTACGAATGTTTGAGAGATGAGAAGAATGAGGTTACGGTTGATCCCGAGGTTGCCAAGAAGGCACTTTCGGCGATAGAAAAAATGCTTAAATTCGGAAGAAATGATTAGATTGTTAGACCAAAGTTCTAAGTTAAGAGTCCATAGTGAGTGGTATCGAAAATACCTTAGCGGGCTCGCGGATCTTTGGTTTTTGTCAGATTTGAATAATGGGACGGATGTCACGACCAAGATTGTTAAGGGCAAAAAAGATGCCAAGGCAAATATTATCGTTAAATCGAATGCCGTTTTGGCAGGGGTTCCCGAGATCGAGTGGTTGTTTAAAAATCATCCTCGTTTTAAAGGTTGCAAGATCAAGTTTCACATTTCCGATGGCAATAAAGTTAAGCGCGGAAAAATTATTGCGGAAGTTTCCGGCAAATATGCGGTTTTGATGCGAGTTGAGAGAATTGTTTTAAATATTTTGCAAAGAATGAGCGGGATCGCGACTGAAACCAAGCGATTGTCGGATAAGGTTCGTGAATACGGAGTGAAGCTCGCTTGCACGAGGAAAACGTATTTCGGACCTTTGGATAAAAAGGCTTGCAGTGTAGGAGGTGGGCTCACCCATCGATTAGGGCTTTGGGATGCAGTTATGATTAAGGATAATCATTTCGATATGGGATTTGATTTGAGTCATGCGAAAGGAGTGAGATTTGTTGAGATTGAAGTTGAAAATTTACGTCAATTAGATAGGGCGATTCTTGAGCTAAAAGTGCTTCGTCCCGCGATGCGTGACTGCGCATTGATTGTGATGCTAGATAATTTTGATATTAAAAAAATCCCCGAGGCTATTAATCGATTGCACGCAGAGGAGATTGCGGTTGAGATTTCAGGAGGAATAAATAAGTCGAATCTGGTGAAATATGCGAAACTAAGACCCGATGTGATTTCGATGGGATGTTTGACGCAGGGAGCCAAGGCGAGCGATATCGGAATGGAATTGTGATATTATTTTCCTTTTGCCAATCTTGGGTGTTCCCTTTCCAGCCTGTCCATACCTGCTTCCGGCAAATTTGTTGCCGCCCATTCTCTGACCCTTCGCAATCTGGAGTCACCTAATCTCGTGTTCGGCTGATTGTCTATTAATCTTCCAAGTTTTCTGCCCGGATATTCCGGTGTTTCCATGTCGCCCATAGATTTGAGTTATTACCACCCCATCAAGTGCATATGTACATGCATAACCTCTTGCCCCGCTTTTTCTCCGACGTTGAATTGTAGTTTATACCCTTCGACACCTTCTTTTTTTGCCAATTTGTTTGCCACGTTTACCAGATGTCCGATCAGATGATCGTGTTTTCCTTCTTCGAGCTCGGAAACTTTCGCTATGTGCTCTTTCGGGACTATGAGCAGGTGAAATGGAGCTTTTGGATGGATGTCTTTAAAAGCGATACAAATATCGTCGTCGTGAACTTTTTCGGAGGGTATTTCACCCTTAATGATTTTACAGAAGATACACATATTTATTTTCTTGTTAGATCAAGCGCGTAAAGCGCACGCCCAACTCTAGCAAAACATGCCTTCTTTTGTAAATTCAAAGATATTGTGCCTCTTTTAACTTGTCTTTGTTTCAAAACCCCTTCTATGATTTCTTTCTTTGTCATCTTGCCCTTCTTTGCCAAAAGCGATTCGATTATGTCGGCAACCGTTCCTTCGAAATAACCCCACTCTTTCAGAGCGTAGAGTCCCCTACCGACAAGTACGAATTTCTCACATCTGATAAGTTCGTTATGAACAGCCTGGATTGTGACAATTTTTTTATCAAAAGCGGCTTCCGTGATTTTGTTGGCGATTTCGATAAAATGCAGAGGTCTGCCACATTTTTTAAGGACAATATAAGACTTATCCCTGATACTTTTCGGGTTTACATGCCTCCAAACCATCAAACCGTATTCCGATTCGACTTTTTTAATTTCTTTGTCGATTTTCAAACAAGCTGTTGCAAACTCTTCGGTTACGTCGGTTCCTTGCGTCTTAAGCAACGCTTGGATATCTCTGGCAAGTTTCATTTCGGCTATTGTGTCGCCCTTCTCTTTGAGCTGTTTTTTGGCGGCGTCTGCAACTTTTTCGATATTCGAGAAATCCACAATCTTCAGATACCAGAAATTCCTATAAAGATGAAACTTCTCGTTCGCGTCGAGATCGTCGTTTACCGAAAGACTCAATATGATGATATGTCTATCAACTTCGGTGGGTTTCTTGATTTTGTTGAAAATTCCGCTGATAACATCATCTTCCAACATGACTCCCCCGTTGGTTCGGATGAGAGCCGTTGCGATTTCGTTTACGAGTCGCAATTTCGTGTTTTTCGAAGTTCTTCGCAGTTTTGTCAGCGCGATCTTCTCGATCTGTCTTACCCTTTCTCTTGTTACTGAAAATCTTTTCCCGATGCTTTCCAAAGTTTCTCTCGGACTGTTGTCGAGAGAAAATCTTTTTACAATTACTTCCCTTTCTTTCTCGGAAAGAACCATAAAAAGTTCTTCCAGTATTTCCGCGAGGTTCGTTTCCTCAATGAGTTGATGGTCCGCCATAAGGTTAAAATTAGATATTTGAATGTTATGGGACGGAATTTTATACCCTATGTCAAATCTTGTCAATAAGAAAATGATATGAAGTTAAGTCAACCAGGGGGGTAATGTGATTAGGCTGGGAGCATCAAATGTAATTCCTTATCCGTAACACCAAGGCTTCTTAAACCGCTTATTACTTGGCGACCCGCTTGTTGCTGAGCTTGCAAGAAAGTGCATGTATCTTCTCTGTTATCACGTTGGAGTTGCGCCGTTTCCGGTCTGAGTATTATAAAGTCTCCGTTTTTTAAACTTGCGTATGGTCCGGACTCTTCAACCTTCATTTGCGTTTCGTCTGTATCTCCTTGCGGCATTGTGATGCTCATTTTTTATGAATTAAAATTAACAATGTTGGACTGGGTATGTAACCCTCTTTTCTCCCCTATAGCTCCTCTCCACCAAGTACTCTCAATGCGCTCCTTGGGTCTGTATCTTGGAATGCGGCTTGTGCTAATGCTCGGCCTTCTGGAGAGCTCCATGTAACGGAATGGATTGGACGTCTTTGTGCGGCAAGAGCCGAGAGTGCACACGCTGAATTTAAGTTTGCTTGTGTGAAGACTGATCCTCCGGATTGTTCGGTGGCGGCTCTTGATAGTTCTTCAAGGGGGCGTGGTTGCCGTCTTTTTGATTCTGGTGTCATGGGATGGAGGGGTGAAATTATGAGACTGCTATCGCAATCATTCTTAATATATAGGGCCGTACGTCCCGCGTTGCGGGACTCCCGGCCTGTGGTGCTGCGGGAGAGACTCGAACTCTCACGGGTTTCCCCACTGGTTCCTAAGACCAGCGTGTATACCATTTCACCACCGCAGCAGGTTGTTACTGATTTTTAAGGATACTTTTCTTTATATATTCTTTACCACATCCTGATTTTAAATACTTTTCTCTTATTCTTGCCTCCACCCGGCTATTATACCGTTCGCTTAGTACTAAGTTGAATGGTTTATAAGGCTTTGTCGTCCTGCTTTTCCCCTTCTGGTGCTCGTCCAACCGTCTTTCTAAGTTATTGGTCAATCCAACGTATATATAATTCCTGGAGAGACTTCTTAGAGCATAGACTGTATACATGGCTTCTACCTTTTTATGAAGACCAGCGTGCCTGCCTGCCGGCAGGCAGGTATACCATTTCACCACCGCAGCAGGTTGTCACTAAAGCAGGTTGTCAATAAAACAGGTTAAGAGCGTCAATTCGAGATAAGTATTTTTAATCCAGTGCCTTTTCGGATCCGTCCTGCCGTGCAATTATTAAGTCCCTCGAGATGCAAGTCAACAAGAATATCTTGCAGATAGGTGTTTCGTATTCGCGAAACAACTTTGAATGTATTGCGCTTCCTTGCGCCGAGTCTGTGGAGATGTTATTTTTCACTCGCAATTATTTTTCCACCAAAAAAAATGGACAAAAAAACAAAAAAATCGGAGCCGACCAAAATCGAGGTTTGTTTCGGCAAAGAGCAGACGGCAAAAGATTTTATCAAATATATTTCTTCGCCGTGGAGGATCATGCTTTACAACTTTGTTGCGGGTACGTTTAGCGGGCTTGGATTCGTTGTCGGGGTTGCGTTGATTTTGACTGTTGTCGGTTACGTTCTTGGCCACTTCTTGGTTAATATGCCGATAGTCGGAGAAATTTTTGCCAGAATGGACGAATGGCTCAAGCTAAATTTGGATAACTATTAAAAATGTCTTTTGTTCACCTCCATAATCATACCCATTACAGTTTGCTCGATGGCTTGGCCAAGGTTGACGAGTATTTGGGTCTTTGCAAAGAGTATGGGCTCCCGGCGATGGCTATCACCGATCACGGAGTGATGTATGGCGCGATAGAGTTTTATCAGAAATTTAAGGCGGCGAGCGTTAAGCCGATTATCGGATGTGAGGCTTATATAACCGATGATCGGAAGGTTAAAGATCCTTCGGCGAGATATAACCATATCGTTCTTTTGGCGAAAAACGAAAAGGGGTACAAAAACTTGATGAAAATTACGACTTTGGCGCATTTGGAAGGATTTTATTACAAACCGAGATTGGATTTTGAAATTTTGGAAAAATATGGAGACGGGATTATCGCAACGAGCGCTTGTCTTGCCGGCGATATCCCGAAAGCGTTACTTTCCGGCGATCAAATAAAAGCTCGCGAACTTGTCACGAGATATCAGAAGATTTTGGGTAAAGATTCGTTCTTCTTGGAGCTGCAACATCATCCCGAAATCGAAGATTGGACGATTGTAAACGATATGATCGTACAGCTGTCGAAAGTTACCGGCGCTCCGATGGTCGCAACCAACGATTGTCACTATGCTCGCAAGGAAGATTCCGTCCCCCACGACGTGCTTCTTTGCATACAACTTCAAAGGACGGTTCACGAAGAGGACAGAATGAAATATATCGGTGATTTTTCAATGAGAGATCCGAAAGAGCTTGCCAAGTATTTTGATAAAATCTCCGAAGATTGTATGAAAAACACCCTCGCGATAGCCGATCAATGTAACCTTGAAATCAAGTTTGGTGAAAACAAAATCCCCTCTTTTAAAACACCGGAAAATAAAAATCCCAACGATTACTTGAAAGAGCTTTGCGAAATCGGATTAAAAGAGCGATATGGCGACAATCCCAAGGCGGCGGAGAGACTCACTTACGAACTTTCAATTATCAACAGACTCGGATTTTCAACATATTTCCTGATCGTGCACGATTTTGTTAAGTACGCGAAGTCGCAAGGGATAGTTGTCGGGCCCGGCAGAGGTTCGGCCGCGGGATCGATTATTTCGTACTCATTGGGGATAACCGAGTTGGATCCTCTGAGTTACAACCTTCTTTTTGAAAGATTTTTGAATCCGGCTCGCGTAAGTATGCCGGATATAGATATAGATTTTGCCGATAACAGACGTGATGACGTGCTTGAATATGTCGTGAATAAATATGGAGATCAGAATGTCGCGCAAATTGTAACTTTTGGCACAATGACTGCGAAAGCGGCGGTAAGAGATGCCGGGCGCGCTCTCGGTCACAGTTACGGAGATGTTGATAAAATCTCGAAAATGATTCCGCCAATGGTACTTGGAAAACATGCACCATTGAAAATTTCGGTTAAAAACGATCCCGAACTCAAACAAGCTTATGAAAAAGATGAGACCGCCAAACAAATTCTCGATATGGCGATTAAACTCGAAGGAACCATAAGGCATGCCGGCACGCACGCGTGCGCCGTTGTTATCTCAGATGAGCCTTTGACCGAATATACTCCGCTACAGAAACCCACGGGCGATAAAGTGGGCATCGTCACTCAATATTCGATGAAGCCGATTGCCGATTTGGGTCTTCTAAAGATGGATTTCTTGGGACTGAAAAACTTGACCATCTTGCAAACCGCTCTCGGGATAGTGAAAAGAACGAAAGGTGTTGAGGTAGATTTGAAAGCGTTGCCGATGGAGGATGCGAAAACTTTCGAGCTTATGGCTCAAGGACGGACTACGGGCGTATTTCAGTTCGAGTCGGGCGGCATGAAAAGATATTTGAAAGAGCTCAAACCTTCGCACATAAACGACTTGATCGCGATGAATGCGCTCTATAGGCCGGGACCGATGGAGTGGATTCCGAATTATATTAAGGGCAAACACAATGCGCAAAAGATCAAATATTTGCACGAATCTTTGGAGCCGATTTTGAAAGATACATACGGCGTCGTCGTTTTTCAGGAGCAAATCATGACTTTGGCTCAAGTGTTCTCGGGGCTGGAATTGGGCGAGGCTTATTTGCTTCTAAAAGGTATCGCGAAAAAAGATCCGAAAATCGTTAAGGAAATGCGAGAGAAATTTATTAACGGAGCTGTCGCGAACAGAGGGCATACCAAAAAGCTTGCGGAAGATATGTTTGAAAAGGTTGTCGAACCTTTTGCCGGATACGGCTTCAATAAATCACACTCCGCTTGTTACGCCCTGATCGCATATCAGACCGCATACATGAAGGCACATTACTCGGTTGCGTTCATGGCGGCTTTGTTGACAAGCGATTCTGGAGATACCGACCGCGTTGTAATTGAGATAAACGAATGCGAGGAAATTGGGATAAAAGTTTTGCCTCCGGATATAAACGAATCGCGCGCCAATTTCATGGAAGATTTCGCGGAAAGGGTACCGATCAAGATTTTAAATAAAAAAACGATCGAGGCACTCGCCTATTCCGGAGCGTTCAATTGTATCGGCGATGGCAAGCAGATAGCCGAGAATACTGAAGACATTTCAACTTTTGCCAAAAGCATTCAAGCATCGAAAGTCGAGGGACAAATAGATATGTTTGGTGAGCTTGCAACCGCATCTTTGAAATTGAAAGAGTCGGTTGTGCCGACTTTTTATCAGAAACTTCTTTGGGAGAAAAAATATCTCGGTCTTTATGTCTCGGGACATCCGCTACAGGGTTTGAGCAAGTATATAAAAAAGAAAGCTTTGCTCGTTAATCAAATTACCAAACGCGATATCGGCAAGAGGGTTCATATGGTCGGGATTGTTGCGAATTATAAAAAATCCATGACTAAGAGCGGCGGATATATGGCTTCTTTTACGCTTGAAGATCCTACCGGCAAAATCAATGCTGTGGTTTTTCCGAAAGTTTTCCAAAAGTATCAGCATATTTTTGTCGAAGACGCGCTGGTTGTCATGAGCGGGAAACTGGATAACAGGCGCGGCGATCTGCAGTTCATGTGCGAAGAGGCGAAGATTGTTTCTTTGGATAAAATGATTGAAAATGCGAAGACCGATAATTTATTCGTTCCCGATGAAAAAGTTTTAAGACATGTCGTAAAATTGGAAACCGAGGAGACGGAGATTGAGGATATAAGTTTGGAAGAGCCGATAACCGAACCTGTCGAGGTAATGCCTTATATTATAGAGATTCCCGAAAAATGTCTCGGCTGTTTGCCGAAAATCAAAGAGTTGCTCGTTAAAAACAGCGGCGATACTCACGTCGAAATTCACATCGTCGGCGAGGGAGAGATGAAAAAGATCAAGGTGCCCGTGACGGTGAATATTGGAGAGGAGGTGAAAGAAGAGATAAATAAACTGATAGTCCGATAGGCACATAGTAGTGATTTTTTTGCGTGCAAAAAAATCACCTGGTATATAACCCTTTTACATGCGAAAATTAATTTCGCAGTTTTTTAAACTATATAAAATCATGTACAGAACACACACCTGCGGCCAACTCAACATCGAAAACAAAGGACAAAAAGTCATTCTTTCGGGTTGGGTCAATCGCAGAAGAGATCATGGCGGACTTATTTTTATGGATTTGAGAGACAGATACGGATTCACACAGGTTGTTTTTGATCCTTCAAACGATAAAGACTCGCATACTTCGGTCGAAGCCGTAAGGCCCGAATTCGTAATTAAGATCGAAGGCGTAGTCAGGTCCAGGCCGAAAGGTCAAGAGAATGCCGATTTGGCTACGGGTGAAATCGAGGTTTTGGCGGATAAAATAGAGATCATTTCTCGCGCCAAGACTCCCCCATTCGAGATCGATCAGGATAAGCCGGTCAACGAAGAGCTGAGATTGAAATACAGGTATTTGGATTTGAGAAGAGCGCGTATGCAAAGAAATATCATCACGAGACACAAGATGATTAAGTTGGTACGCGACTTGATGGATCGCGAGGGTTTTATCGAAGTTGAAACACCTATGCTCATGAAGGGTACCCCTGAAGGAAGCCGAGAGTATATTGTTCCTTCGCGCATTTATCCCGGAACTTTTTTCGTTCTACCACAGTCACCACAACAGTTGAAACAACTACTCATGGTTGCCGGCATGGATAAGTATTTTCAGGTCGCAAGATGTTTCCGCGACGAAGATCAGCGCGGAGATCGCCAGCCGGAATTTACGCAGTTGGATATTGAAATGTCTTTTGTTGAAGAGAATGAGGTGATGGCCGTGAATGAGAAGGTTGTGATACAGGTTTTGAAAGAAATCGCTCCGCAAAAAGAGGTTACAACCAAGCCGTTTAAAAAAATCACTTGGCACGAAGCGATGAGTGTTTACGGAAGCGATAAGCCGGATTTGAGGTTCGAGTTGCCTTTATTTGATGTTTCGGATTTGGTTTCTCAGTCCGAGTTTAAAGTTTTTGCCAATGCGGTTAAAGTCGGCGGCGTTGTGAAGGCGTTCA
>Ga0076331_143_pt1 | contig 12880 bp, 12 predicted proteins | sample RifGroA2_FD_67838 | JGI IMG/M metagenome (GOLD analysis project Ga0076331, IMG submission 67838) | Peregrinibacteria bacterium GW2011_GWA2_43_8
TTTGGGAGATATTCATTTAAGTGGTTTTTTGTGGTAATTTTATTATATATGACAAAAGTTGCAATCGCCATGTCGGGGGGAATAGACTCGTCGGTCACAGCCGCAATCTTAAAAGATCAAGGATATGACTGTTTTGGAGTCCATATGCATAACGGCACCGCTTCGGCGCCCAAAAACATAGAAGATGCGGCGAAATCCGCCAAGAAAATAGGGATTCCTTTTTACGTTATTGATTTGAAAAAAGTTTTTGAAGAGAAAATTTTAAAATATTATTTGGACACTTACAAAAAAGGGCATACGCCGAATCCGTGTGTCGTTTGCAACAAATATGTGAAATTCGGAGAGTTGATGACAAAGGTGCGCGGGATGGGGGCGGATTTTTTGGCTACGGGTCACTACGCGAGAATTAAAAAGAACAAAAATATTTACGAACTCCATGCCGGAGCCGATCCGAAAAAAGATCAGAGTTATTTCCTTTATCGGCTTACACAGGCGCAACTTAAGCACGTCATGTTCCCGCTCGGTGACACAACGAAAGAAAAAACAAAAGCTTTCGGGAAAGAATATGGCTTGCGTTCTGCAATCGAAAGAGACGAAAGCCAAGGAATATGCTTCATTCCGGATAAATTTTATACCGATTTTCTAAAAAACCATCTCCCGAAATCGTGTTTCGAAGAGGGTCTGATTATAGACATGGATGGCACGAAACGCGGGCGCCACAGAGGATTGCCTTACTACACATGCGGACAAAGGAAAGGGCTTTTTATAGGAGGACTGAAAGAGCCGTATTATGTGATCAAAACGGATTACAAAAACAACACTCTTTTTGTTGGCGGAGATAAATATTTATGGCACAAAGAAATTTACGCAAAAGAGTTGAGTTTCATATCGGGTAAAACGCCAAGCAAAACATTCACGGCAAACGCTCGCACAAGGCACCTTGGCACACTCGAAAAGGCCAAGGTCGAAATTTTAAATAAGAATACGGCGAAGGTGGTGTTCGCGAAACCGGTCAGGGCTTTCACCGAAGGACAATCGATAGTTTTCTATAAGGGATCGAAAGTGATTGGCGGGGGGACTATGAGATGGAATCAATAAAACAACAGGCATGTGTTCTTCAGGATCGCGCGTCTTTTTGGCGTAAAACAATCTGCCGAATCGTCAACCACCCCTGGTTGAAAAAAAACTCAAAAAGGAATATAATTTAATGAATAACTATATCTGTAAATGGCTCATAAATTAACCATCGAAGAAATAGTAAAAAAAGTTGACCGCAAAATCGACTCATTCAGGGAAGCCGAATTTTACAGGATAGATTTTCCCGAAGAAGGCGTGCCTTTCGATATAAATCAGGCTTTGGCATTGGAGCTGTCGCAAAACAGCATCATTACATTTACTGATAAAATAATCGGCATCGCGAAAACTCTTGCGATTTCAATTACATTATTTTTCGTATTCTTTCTGTTATTTAACGCGAAAGCTTACTTCGAGATCATGAAAGATGATGTGTTCGATCTTTTAACATATCAAAGCGAACGAATCGCAGAAACGCCACAACAACCGCCCGAACAAGAGTTGATAGTTTTAAGCAAAGATCCATCTGCCCAAAAACAACAATTCTCGGAATTGGATCTGGCAATAACACCGCCAGACAACAGATTGATAATACCATCGATAGGCAAGGATGTTCCTATAGCGGAAGTGGATTCAGCCGCCATCACGGACCCGAACTGGACCAATCTAAATGACGACATCTTAAACGCGCTCAAAAGCGGCGTGGTGAGATATCCCGGTACCGCTTTGCCTGGAGAATACGGCAATACATTCATAACCGGCCACAGCAGTTATTATTTCTGGGATGACGGCCAATACAAAGAGATTTTCGCCCTCTTATCCGAGGTACAAGTCGGAGAAGAAATCGAGGTTTATTATAATCAGCAAAAATTTATTTATGAAATTACCGAAAAAAAAGAAGTCATGCCATCGGAAGTGGATGTTTTAAGCCAGCCGACGGACCAAAAACAGATCACATTGATGACTTGTACGCCGGTAGGGACGAATTTGAAGAGGCTGATAGTCAAGGGTAATCTCATGGATGAGTAGCCACCCCCTAAGCGTTGTTCAACTTTGCCAAAATATCTTCCTGCGCCTTCTGATCTTCGACCGCCGCGACAGACTCTTGAGCTTTTCGTTCTTCGCGCGCCTTTTTCGTTTGGAACTCTTTCCACTCGATGGCGTGCTTATCGTTAATTCTTTTTAATTCTTTCTCGTATTCGTTATCCAATTTTGCGAGTTGTTCTCTTTCTTTCATCAAAATCCCGCGCAATTTCACGACCTGATCCTCTGTCATTATCGGCAAAATTTGGAACCAGTAATTCCTCTCGGCATCGGTCATGGATTCGGTCTCTTTTATAAGTTTAACCAAATCCGGAAATTTATTTGCGACCTCGTCGGGTATGACAAATTGTGTCGCATTGGTTCCTGATTGTTGTGCCGCGTCCGCCATATTCGTCTTTGTTTTCGGATGTTATTTTAGATTGTTTTTGAAATAAATCAATTAAGCCTGTGAAGCATCCGCCACTCTGGGAGCAGATTGAATAAAACCGTTTGCCGGATCCGCAATGAATTCCGCGAGAGGTAACGTGTCTTGACTGCCATCGCTTGGCGCTTTTGCCACAACCTGATCATAAATCGCTTTTACGATCTCAAAATCCGCCTGATAATCACTTGGCAAATCCTCAACATCGAGAGACTCTTTGTCATTGCCGTTTTTTGCCAACTCTTTAAGTTTAGCGACGGTAAACTCGGTATTGAAAAGCGAATAACAAAGTGCCTCTTTCTTGCCGACTTTATTGCCACCGACTATAAGATTTTCCAGCCACGTTGTTGCGGCCGTTTGGTTTTCTTTAAAAGTCTTGAAAGTCACAGCCTCAGGGATTGAAATTCAAAAGCGCCACAAATGCCGCCGCCAAAGTCGCCAAAAACCCGTTTTTAGACTGCATCAGTCTGTCTAAAATACCTTGAAGGCCGGTTTGCCCCGTACTGATGGCGTCACCGATAGCATCACCGATCGTCTCATCGGTTCCTTCCGTAGCGCTTATTGTATCATCCTCCGCCTTTTTCTTATCGCGCATCTCGGCAACTTTTGTTTTGAATTCGGAAGGTTTTTCAATTGAAACAAGAGTGCTCGCATCGTATTCCCCCGTATTGAATTTTTCGGTTTGAAGTTTTTCTATCGCGGATGTTCTGTATTTCACGAATAACTCTTTGTATTTTGTTTCAAATTCTGCGACCTTGGCTTGCCTTTGGTCGATGGCGACAGTTATGTTCTCCGGCTTAAATTCCAACACTTCTGTTAAAAGAGCCTCGACTTCTTGTTTTGATGTCGCATCCATATCGGAAAAATCTTTCAAAACTGTGAGTTCGGATTCAACTGTTCCATGTCGCGTTGCCAACTCTTTTGAGGTGATAGTTTCTTCGAGTTTTGCAATAACTTTATCAAGACATTCCGTTTTGAATATATCCATCAGCTCGGGAACATCATCTTCATCATCCCAGTCTCCGTCCATCAACTCTTCGGATAAAGTTGTAAGCTCGTAGAAATCAGGATCATCACTCTCCATCTTTGATAAAAGTTCGGGTTTTCGAAGATAGCCGGGGTGAGATTTTAAATAAGTTTCAACTGCGCTATTCATATCTTCTTTTGCGCCAGGCAAATTTCTCACCAAACTCATCAATTTTGTGACGGAAGAACTTTGCTCGGGGCTCAATTCCACTCCCGTTTTTACTTGTTCTGATGGCATAAATTTTTAAATTACAAAAACATCTCCCCACTCTTTCTCGGCCGCCTCTTTTTGCAATCTTAACCAGTGAACGCGGTTCTCGAATTGGTAGGCGTTATTCGAAAAAGGGGATTTGTAATAGTTATAGATTTCACGCACGCTTGTAAGCATATTAAAAGCATGCTGATCGACTTTTCCTCGAGTTAATTCGGGCAATTTGTCGTAAACGGGTTGATTTATCAGTGTTGAAGGGGCATATAAATTTATCTTTTTGCTGTCGACCAAACTGACTATCAAATTAACAAGCGCCATGTCTTGGTCATCCATTGCTGAAGACTTTTCAACAGGAGTATTTACGACTTTTTGCGTATCGGCTGCGATAGGCATATTGTCGGTCTTGGGATCGAAATATGGATTGTATTGGCCTGATGATTTGAAAACCATCGTTGAGTTTTTATGTTTTTTATCTTAAAATTATACCAGATTTATGGATAAATTGAAAGCCAAAGACCGCATCGAAAAGCTTCGTTCCAAGATCAACGAACTTAATTACAAGTATTTCGTTTTGAACGAATCAGAAGTCGAGGAATCCGTTCGTGATTCCCTCAAGAAGGAGTTGATTTCGCTGGAGACAGAGTTCCCCGAGTTCATAACGCTGGAATCGCCAACACAACGGGTTGGGAGTGCCCTTTCGGCCAAGTTTGCGAAAATCACTCACAAGACGCGCAAATGGAGCCTTCAAGACGTTTTTTCCGACGAAGAAATTCGGGATTGGTTCGAAAGAATTAAAAGATTTGCTCCGAATGAGAAGTACGATTTCCTTACGGAATTGAAAATAGATGGTCTCAACATCACTCTATGGTACGAAGAGGGTCGGTTGGTGAAAGCTCTCACGCGCGGCAACGGGGTTGAGGGTGAGGATGTGACGCATGCGATCAGAGCGATCGAGAGTGTTCCGCTCGAGTTGCGTGAAAAGGTTACGATTGATGTTGGGGGAGAGGTTTATATGCCGAAAAAGAGTCTGGAGAAGTTAAACGCGCGTTCAGAAGAGAAATTCGCGAATCCCAGAAACGCCGCCGCCGGAAGCGTTAGGCAGCTCGACCCGAGTGTGACGGCAAGCCGCGATTTGGATATGTTCTTCTACGAGATAGGTGCCGGTGAGCTTCCGACTGCGCCAAAAACGCAGGAGGAGCTTATGCGAACATTGCAACGGCTCGGCCTCAAAACAGACACTCACTTCAAACACCACGACAATATCGAATCGGTAATTAAGTTCTGCAAATCTTGGGCGGAAAAAAGGGACAGTTTGCCTTATGAAATCGACGGAATCGTGATCAAGGTTAACAGCTTGGAAACTCATAAGTCGCTTGGTTTCACCGCGAAGGCGCCGAGATACGCAGTCGCTTATAAATTCCCCGCTTCGCAAGTCTCGAGCAAAGTGCTCGACATAATCGTTCAGGTCGGTCGCACAGGCGCGCTCACGCCTGTAGCCGTGCTCACGCCGACTCTTGTCGCCGGTTCGACTGTGTCGCGCGCAACGCTCCACAACGAAGACGAAATCGAGCGCAAAGATATCAGGATTGGCGACACGGTGATTATTCAGAAGGCGGGCGATGTGATTCCGGAAGTCGTCGCGAGTTTGCCGGATTTGAGGACGGGTTCTGAAAAGAAGTTCAAGTTTCCTACGGTGTGTCCGATTTGTGGAAGCGCGGTTGTGAAACCGGACGGCGAGGCGATTGCGAGATGCAGTAATGAGAAATGTTTTGCGATTAGACGCGAGTCGCTTATCCATTTTGCGACGGCTCTGAATATAGATGGTCTGGGTGAGAAAATAGTTGATCTTTTGATTGAGGAAGGTCTTGTCCGCACCCCCGTTGATATTTTTGAGTTGGATAAAGACGACTTGTTTGGTTTGGAATCTTTTAAGGATAAAAAAACTGAAAATCTCCTTAGGGCGATAGATGTTTCGAAAGATGTCACGCTTGATAAATTCATTTTCGCGCTTGGGATCAGACATGTTGGCGCACAGACGAGCGGCTTGATCGGGAGGTTTCTTCAAGGTAAGTCGGTTCCGACGGAGTTGATGCACGCGCCTAAACGAAAACCGAAAGAAACGGCACAAGTTTCGATGTTCGGCGACGAACCGGTAGAGGTGGAGGCGGGAGATGTTTTTCCAATTACGGCCGTGATTTATTTGATGAAGCAGGTGAGTCTTGAAGAGTTGCAACATATCGAGGGAATTGGCGAAAAGGTCGCCGAATCTTTTTATGAATGGTTTAGCGACAGCGAAAATATCAAGATGCTCGAAGGCTTGTTTGAGAGTGGCGTAAATGTCTTAAAGATGCCGGCGGTTAAGGTGAAAGAAGGCGTTACGGGGAAGGTGTTCGTTTTGACGGGCACAATGGCGAGCATGTCGCGCGGTCAGGCAAAAGAACTGATTGTTCGGGGTGGTGGCTACGTCTCGGGGTCGGTAAGCGGTAAGACGGATTATGTTGTGGCGGGAGAGGAGGCGGGAAGTAAATTAAAAAAGGCGAAGGAGTTGGGGGTGAGGGTGATAAACGAGGGGGAGTTTGGGGAGATGATGGGGTAGGAATACATCTAGGTAGAAAGATTTTGGAAAGATGTAGATTATTTAACTGCCTGCATTGTGTTTCCAATAATTCCATCAAGTTTTTCATAGAGACCAGATGGGTCGAATTTCAAATCCTCTAACTGCTCTTGATTAATTGTTACTGATTGATTTAATTGTTGTTTAGATATTTCCATTTGTTCGTTAGATGCACTCCGTGAAAAATAAAGACCTATTATTGAGATAATAAGTGCGGAGATAGCAAGAAGGGTTGCTATAAGTGATGATGAATTAGCATTTTTTAATTATTCATGTTCAAGCAACCTAAATCTTGATTCCAAAGTTAAAACATAAGGGATGTCTGCCTTTAGGGTAGTGCAACCCCAATTGTACTTGCCTTGATCTAATGGCACATACATTGAACAGACCAAATTCGCCAATCTGAATTCGTTTATATTTACTCTCTTCCTTTCTAGTTGTTTTATTAAATCAGAAAATTTTATTCCTTCTTCGATTTTGTCTTTCCCGAATTTTAAAATTTCTATGTATAAGTCATTTTTCCTAAACATATTTGTGAATAATTTATATTTGGCACAAATTAACATTACCTTTGTTTGAACCCCCGGGCAACTCTGTTAACAGGCCGGTAGCGAAGCGAACGATCAATTATTATGAGTTTGATTGCTAATGCAATCTCCTCATAAAATTCTCCCCGGGGAGAAAACCCAGCTGCTGTTTAAACAAATCTTAATGTTATTGAATTCAATAACATTAAAACACTGAAAATCCAAATCCCGTGACAAACAGCTTCCAACTCACTTAATCCTTTTTCCACCTCGCCTCTTCGGCAAATAATTCTCTTTGGACACCACAGATCTGCCAATCTCATGCTCCAATGCTTTTCTCGCAGTACCGGCGATTTTGCCACCTCTTTCGGCATCTTCGTTTCAATCCTTTCAGATCCTTATATTCACTTGGGGTTACGCCAAAAGTGGCTTTTGATATTTCGGCGGTTAATATCTCGTAATCTTTTTGCTCTTGCGCGCCTCGTTTCTGCCATTCGTCGGTCAATTCTTCACGAATAGCAATCCCGCGCATTCGTTTCTCAATCCATTCTTCCGGATAACCTTTCAGTTTATACAACATGCGTGTTCGTTTGGTCGCCAGTTCAGGATTTTCTATTTCTTGTACTCGCTCGTAACCGACTTTTGCCAGCCAACGCTTAAACGGCTCGGCTTTAGGGGAGGGGATTGATTGAATGATACGGAAAATACCTTCGGTGTTTGCGCAATTCATTTTCTGGATGCCTCCTTCTGTTAATATGTCAAGGGTGTGTACAATTTGTACATATCCTTTTGCCAATTCCGGATCACGATATTTCATACGTTGAATATATTGTTTTGGATTGCTTGAGTCCATAAGGGCTAAAACGACATCTTCAACCACAAACCACCACTCATTATTATGGAGAGTTTTTCTGATTCTTGTGCCTTTGAATAGCGCTATTTTTGTAGTTTGATTGTCCATTCGCCAGATAGTATATCACGCAGACATTAAATTTTTATGAAAAAACAAAGGGGGGGGGGCGATTTGCCCCCCCCCCTTTGACCGGCCTGCCCCGCCTTGCGGTGGTTCAAACCTGTTAACCATTTTTAATGTTATTGAATTCGATAACATTAAAACAAAAAGCGGGACGATTTATTAGTTTGGTAGAAAATTCGGGAATCCTGAATTTTCTCATCCATTCGACGAAATCAAATAGTCGTATTTTATGCTTTCCTCAACCTGTTGCAGGCCGTCCTAGGACGTCTCACCCACAAACCTTTGTATCAAATAGCACCCGCACAAAACCGGCCTAAATCCAGCCGGCCACGCACCGGGGATCTCCTCCGATATCTCTTCGCCCAACGATACGATTTGATCCATGCTCGCCGCCCTCTCATGTTTCAGCGGTACCACCAACACGCGATCTCCATCTCTTTTCAGCGCGCCAATTATCCCTCGAGCATTTTTATCGCGCAAAAATCCCATCAAAAAGAAAAATTTCTCACCAGGATACTTGGCATCCAATCGTTCACGCAAAAGTTTCGCGCTTTCGACCGTGTGAGCCATATCAAACACGCACTCTTGCCCAAAAACCTCTTTGATTTCAAATCTCGCAGGCAAATCAGCACGTACTTCGCCGACCACTATACCCAAATACCCAAGCACTCTTCTTGCCACCTCTTCATTCGATCCCGCCTCGTCAAACCTGAACAATTTGGCCCCACCTCTTACCACAGCCAACTTCTCCGCCTCAATCTTCTCGATAGTATCTCCAAGAATTTCGGCATGCTCTTTTTCCATCCTTGTCAAAACCACAACCTTGGGCTCTTTCGCGACATTCGTCGCATCCAATCTGCCACCCAACCCGGCCTCAACAACCGCATATTCAACCCCGATATCGGCAAAATATTTAAACATGCAAATCGTCAAAAACTCGAAAAAAGTAAAATCGCCCGGATTCAACATCGAAGCAACTTCCAAAACGACTTTCTCAAGTTCTTCATCCGTAATTTCTTCTCCGTTCACCCTGATTCTCTCATTCATCCTGTAAATATGCGGAGAATAATACGAACCGACCGTATGACCGGCGCCAATCAGTCCTTGCTCAATCATTCGTACCGTCGAACCTTTTCCCTTCGATCCGACAACATGAATAAAAACATACTTGTCCTGTGGATTTCCCATCTTGCGAAGCGTCTCTTTCACCCTCGCGAGCCCGGCCTCAAAATCCGGTTTCTTCCCGGTCTTCTCGTAATTCGCCAACTTGTCGAAAATATGATTTATATTCAAAATATGCGCTGTTATCCCTCCGAAACCTCCCATCCCAAATCCGCAACCGCTTTATCAACCGCATCGTTAGCTTTTTCTTTGTGTCCGATGTTCACTTTGCCAAGTTCGCAATTCAACTTAACGCTCTTTGCGAAAACCTTTTTGAACGCTCTTTCGATAACGTCGTGACCTTGAACATTGTTGATTTTTTCAAGATGAAAATTCGTAGCGAAACTTACGGTAATTTCCGCATCCGTCACTTTCGTCACAACACCTGTCTGGAAAGATCTTTTAATCGCTGGATTATCTATGTTTTCAAGAATTCTCGGAAAATTTCGTTTCACGCTTTCGAGCGAAAGATCAATGACGTAGTCGGCCTTTTCTTGCTCTGCGACAATTAAAGGTTCCTCCTCGTCCGGTACCGATTTCGTTTCTTCTTTTTTAGAAACTTTTTTCTCTACTTTTTCCTCAACACTTACCACGCCAACCGAACATATTTTAATCACTGCCATTTCAAGAGGTAATTGCGGTATTACGGCGCTTCTGCCGATTTCGTAAGCCCACTGAAATTGATCGATCATCTCCACGAGCAAAACCGTTTTCGCATGGTCATTTTCTTTGACGGCCGCAAGCATTTGATCCCTCAAGAATTCCAAGAAGTCTTTCGCGAATTGATTTAAATCATATCCGTCAAAATAAATTTCATTAATTGTTGAAAGAGCCTTCGCGGTATCCTTTTCTACAATTTGAGAATAAAGTTGCTCGATCGCTTTAAATCCGGCAACTCCAAGACTTTCCTTCACCGATGCATAAGTCAACTTGCCTTCGGATGTCAGTTGATCCATGAGCCCAATCGCATCTCTAAGCCCTCCGTCAACATTTCTGGCAATCAGCTCAAGCGCGTCGAGTTCCGCATCAACGCTTTCTTGTTGAGCGATATATCCCAAACGTGCCACAATGGATTTTATTGAAATTCTTTTAAAATCAAACCTCTGACATCTCGAAATTATTGTCTCCAAAACCTTATGTGCTTCCGTCGTCGCGAGTATGAAATAAACGTGAGATGGTGGCTCTTCAAGAGTTTTCAAAAGTGCGTTAAAAGCATCTTTGCTCAACATGTGAACCTCGTCGATGATGTAAACCTTAGCCCTCGCCCTTGTCGGCGCGAAATTGATCTTTTCCTTGAGCGCGCGCATCTCGTCTATGCTCCTGTTGGAAGCAGCATCGATTTCTATCAAATCTATGAGTCTGCCATCCGAAGCTCCCAAACAAAATTCGCACTTCTCGCACGGTTCGCCGCCTTCTTGGAGATCGGTACAATTTATAGCTTTCGCGACCAGTCTCGCCGTAGTGGTCTTGCCGGTGCCTCTTGGCCCGCAAAACAAGTAAGCATGCGAAATACTCCCACCTTTTATTGCATTCAAAAGTGTCTGTCTGATGTTGTCCTGTCCGACCAGATGATTGAAACTTTGCGGCCTATATTTTCTATATAAAGCAATTTCAGCCATTAGATTTTTTGTAAGGTGGCAATTTTAACCTAACATATTTATAAAGTCCACGTTTCCCTCACCGCTTTCTTTATCCCATTAATAAAAATTTCTTTCCCAAACTTCTCCGCATGTTTCCTTATATCCATATAATTATAATTTTTCTCATTTAATAAAAGTCTCGCCATTCCATCCTCAATTCCGGTCAATGTCGGTTCGTAAAAAAACTCACCTGTGATACCCGGCACAACCGTCTCGGTCGCTCCGCCCCTTCCATAAGCCAAAACCGGCTTGCCACACGCCATCGCCTCTACCGGCACAATCCCGAAATCATCCTCTCCGGCAAAAATCACCCCTCTGGAATTTTCCATATACTCTTTCACAATGTCGTCATCTTTAAACCCAAGAAAATCTATATTCGGCCCTGACATTTTTTCAAGTTCGCTTCTCGCATTTCCGTCTCCGATAATTACAAGCCTCATCCCCGTCCTGTTAAAAAGCGATATCGCCAAATCAATCCTTTTATAAGGCGTTAAAGTTGAAACTATCAAAAAATAATTTTCATTCGTATTTCTGGCAGTAAATCTGTCGACATCAACAGGAGGAAAAACAACGTCCGCATCACGTCTGTAATATTTCGAAATTCTATCTTTTACCGTCTGTGAATTGGCAAGATATTTATCAACTCTATCCGAAGCGAGCTTGTCCCACATTCGTATTTTTTCGAGTCTTTTTAAAACAAATCTCTTCGTAAATTCTGAAATTCTCTGCTCGTTTAAATAATTGTGCGTCCAGTCCCACGCATAGCGCATAGGAGAGTGGCAATAACAGAGATGTTTTGTACGCAAATTTGTGACAATCCCGTGCGCATACGCATTGCTCGAGCTGATCACCATATCGAATTTGCTCAAATCAAATTGTTCCACAACCATCGGCATGAACGGAAAAAGCGAAAAAAGCATAAAAGTGGAACAAAAATTCGCCGCAATTTCATTCTATGCATTTCTTGTGTGTTTTATCATCGGCATGGTCGTGTACCCGGCGTTTCGCCATTATGTCCAGGCGCTGTATTTTGAGGCCTCGCTGCCGTGGGCAACGGGCATGTTCGAAATCAAGGAACACCTGCTCGCGCTGGCATTTGTGGCCGGGCTGGGCCACTACCTGCTCCGCGGCCGCGTGAACCCGTTCGCGGACAAGGAAATGCGCGTGCTTTATAAACTGCTGGCAATCGTGTTCTGGGCCATTGTGGTTTATTCGAGCATCTCGGGCGCGGCGCTTACAATGTTTCGGAGCTATTGAATTGTGAAGAACAGGCAGGGTCGATACCTCTTCGTGTGCGCGATGGTGTTTTCGTTCTGCGTCGCTTATGTGGGATTCCGCCACTTCAAAACACCGCTGCCCAAATATTACCCCACACTACACCAGTGGTCGGTAAAAGAGCCGCCGGTGAAAGCGCCGGGCATGGGTTGGTACGCGCTGTTCGGCGCGTCGCTTGCGTGTTCCCTGCTGTTTGCAGGCGTTGCGGGACTCGCGGCGCGCGCATTTCTCGATGAAAACAAAACCCACGAGGGACTGATACGCATCGCAAGCGCATTGACCACCGCCGCGATCTTTTTCATGATCATTTTCAACATCCTGCACGAGTACCACGAATGGATAGTAAAAGGAATTAAGTAAATGATCTTTAGCCACAGATTACACAGATTGAACTCTGGGCGCCCTGGCGCATACAATACATCCTCGGCGAGCGGCCCGCGGACACGGGCTGCATCTTCTGCGAAAAGCCCAAAAGCGGCGACCTCAAAAAAGAGCTCGTGTTGCTCAAGCGTGACAAATGCTTCGCGCTCATGAACCTGTACCCGTACAACAGCGGGCACATCATGGTCGCGCCGTACGAGCACGCAAGCTGTCTCACCGAGTTGAGCGAGGACGTTAACGCCGCAGTGTCCAACCTGGCGCGCGCGCTGCTGCCGGCCATGCGCAAAGTCATGCGGCCCGACGGCTTCAACGTGGGCTACAACCTCGGCAAAGTGGCCGGCGCCGGCATACATGAGCACCTGCACCTGCATATCGTGCCCCGCTGGAGTGGCGACTCCAACCTGCTCCCGGTCCTCGGCGACACCCGCGTAATCAGCGAACACATCGAAGACACCTACGGCCGCCTCCGCAAACAGATTTTGGAAGACGGACTTGATTGAATTAATTTGATTTCATTGTGGTTTTCTTGG
>Ga0076331_121_pt1 | contig 11487 bp, 7 predicted proteins | sample RifGroA2_FD_67838 | JGI IMG/M metagenome (GOLD analysis project Ga0076331, IMG submission 67838) | Peregrinibacteria bacterium GW2011_GWA2_43_8
TCGTATCGGAATCATCGACGAAAAGGGCAAACACTACAACTCTGACGTCATCCTGATCCCGATCGCAAGAGACCTTCTGAAATACACTCCGGGCGCAAACATCGTCTTCGACATAAAAAGCTCGAAAATCCTCGAAAACGATATCGCAAAGCACGGCGGAAATCCGGTCAGATCGCGCACCGGCCACTCCTTCATAGAAAAAACCATGAAAGACATCGGCGCCCCTCTCGCAGGCGAAACAAGCGGCCACATGTTCTTCGGCAAAACATATTACAACTGGTACAACTTCGATGACGCAATGTTCGCGGGATGCGTGATTTTAAGAATTTTATCCGAAGCGGATCACCCCTTCTCCAACTTCTTCGGCGATCTCCCGAAAGTCGCCAACACCCCCGAAATAAAAGCCTCCTGCCCCGACGAAACCAAATTCAAACACATTGAAAAAATCCGCGACCACTTCGTCCCGCTCTACGACTGCCTGACAACCGACGGCGTCTTCGTAAATTTCGACAAAGATTCTTGGGGGGCGATCAGATGCTCAAACACAACGCCTTGCATGACAATCAGATTCGAAGCCCCAAACGAAACACGCCTGGAAGAGATCCAAAAAATAATGCACTCTCATCTCTCAAGCTATCCCGACATCGACACCTCGTGGTACAATTCCTAAGTCTACTACCTACTATCTACCGTCTACCATCTATCCCATTATCGCCTACATCGTCGTCGGAATCTCAATAATAGCTTTTTCGGCCTATGCAACGGTCGCAATCAGTCATGCAATAAAATTCAAGCACCTTTCCAAACGCGCACTCTATTTAACATACGGCTTCATCGGCACATCAACGGTAATAATCATCGCTCTGCTGATCACAACTTTCGGCACGAATTGGAATTTTTAGATAGCAAGATTTTTTGATATCGCTGTGAACGATTCCGCAGTGATCCTATTTCAATACCAGAAATAGGAAGCGAGGACTTAGTGAACAGCGATATCAAAAAATCTAATTGAACACCGGTAACGCCTCCGGCGGCCTGTATTCGATAATCTCCGGATGTATCCAATAGTCGCCTGTGTATTCCGACCGCTCGTACCCGGGACACTCTTCGTACTCCTCGCCACCTTCAACGACCGGGTAACAAACTTCGAAATAACTTGTATATTCGAGATCTTGTTGCATCGACTCCACGCAATCCCCTTCTTCGCCGTCGCCCAGGACACACCCCTCTTCGTATCCGCCGACAGTATTTTCGGAAACCAACGATCCCCAAATATAAAACTGATTTGGCAAACTTTCACCGTCAAAAGCTTCATCTTGAATAATGGCACCGCTTTCCTCTCCGCGATATAAGCTTCCATCCAAGAAAATATTCGCATGCAAATCGCCCACGGCACGATCCGCATACAAATCCCCGCCGTTACCATCTTCGTCTTGAAGTACGATTATCCCCAGCTCACCGCCATCTTCCTCTCTGGCTATATCCGAAATGACATACGCATCCGCACCGACTATAACAATCGTCTTATGAAAATTTTCATCCAAAGTCGTTCCTTTTATCGTAATTAAATCGTCACCATCGCCAAAGAAATACGCAACATCGTCCGATGAAAGACTTGTTCCTTGCGAAACATACCAAGAACTCAAATCCACACTGCCGTCTCCGGCGCTTTCATACACGCCGTTTGTAACTTTTGAAACCTCTTTAAATATGGCATTTCTTATCTCGACCCTATCCAAATTACCCACGGTGGTAACATCGTCGTCATTGTTATAAAGTCCGCTAACCGTACCTTCGACCCAAACCCGCGGCTCTTGCACGCCCGCGCTTCGATCTGCAATTTCAACAATTTCAGATGGATAATATACTGTTTTCGTATCAATTCCGACCATCAAATACACGCTCGCCATGGCGACCGCGGCCGGATCTTCGGGAAGTTCCGACGCCCCGCTCAAATCGCAAAGCTCAATTCCGGTCAATTCGGCAACCGCCGCCAACGATCCTCCCGCCGCCAAATATACCCCTCCCGGAACAGTAACACTCGACAGTCCGCAACCGGTCTGCCCAAATGTATAATTCGGATCATCCACATAATAATCCACCGGGATCACGAAGCTTCCGGCAACCGTCGCTCCATTTTTCACAACATTCCCGGCCGTAAAATTATAACTCGCCCCCTCCGTCAAAGTCGGCATATCGCTATAACTGAGAACTCCTTCAATCCCGAAATCATCTATTTCATACAAAGGCGCGAAAGACAACATCTCGGAAAAATCGACATCCGCATTCCCTTCATACAAATCCCCCACCCACTTCGAATCCGCCACGTCAGTGGAAACACCATACGCGCCCGTGCTAACCCACTCGAACTCTCTCTCAAGTTCCGCCTGAATTTCAATTTCATCAGTAATATATAAATAATCATCCTCGCTCGTCCCGCAACTCTCCAGGTCACCATCCAAATCCCCGCACCAAGCATCGCTTGTCGGAGCATAAGACCCTATATCGAAATAATAATTCACGATATCACCGGCAATATCATAAGATCCGAAATAAATATCTCTCATCACCGCATCGTTTTGCGACCCGCCGCCCGTAACTTGATCCAATCTCAAATCGCTAACCCCTAGATCGGCATACAGTAGTCCTTCAAACATGAAAGTTTCGTCCAGAAAATCTTCCGTAATCGCATAAGGCACCTCCGACAAATCAATCTCTGCGGTTATCCTGTACCCGCTGTTCACCCCATCCGCAACCGGCAAACCGTCCGCCCTGATGTCTCCATAAGTTTCAATCGAAAAACTTATCCCAACCTGCAACATGGGCATCTCTTGCTCAAGATCTTCAAAACTCAAATTTCCAATATGCGCATTCGTCGCCTCCCCGTAAATCACGCCGTCGCTTAAATCGGTATAAACACCGCTCAAATCAAACCACACCCCGTAAGACGAAGTCGGCAAATACGGGTTCAAAGGGGCATAAGCATACCCGCTCCATTCCGCCAGCCCGTCTAAATCGGCATCGGCCAAATCCATACTTGCGGAAGAATGAATACGATCGCTTTTATCCAAATAAATCAATCCCAAATTCGAACTTCTGACTTCTCCATCCAATTCTCCGGCGGAATTAACACACGCCGTCCCGTAATAATCCGCATCAACATAACCGGTATTAAAAGAGGCATGGGCCGCGCTGTCACCCGTAAAATAATAACAATCCGTATCGGCGGAAAATGCGACATTCTGTCCGACAAACATTATCGGCAAAACAAGCACAAAAGGTACAAACCCGAATAATTTTGTTTTCATTTTGGTAAAAGCTTTTATGTATAATATCGTATTATTATACCAAAAAAGCACCCTGCTGTCTACATCCCGCACTTCAGACAAACATTCCCGCTTTTCTTCTCCGCCATCACCCAGCCGCACTTCGGACAAGGCTCTTTCGAAAGTTTATCCCACGAAGCAAATTTGCATTTCGGGTACTTATTACATCCGTAAAAAGTCTTTCCCCTTTTTGTGCGTTTCTCGACAACTTGCCCTCCGCACTCGGGACACTTGACCCCAATCATATTCACTATTTTCTGAATGTTTTTACATTTCGGATAGGCGCTACAAGCCAAGAACGGACCGTATCTTCCAACCTTCACTTCCATTTGCGCTCCGCATTTGGTGCATTTTTTATCGTGAAATTTTTTCTCGGCGGTTTCGATCTCTTTTTGTTCGGCGGCATTCTTTCCGAGAGGTTTCGCGTTTTTACATGTCGGATATTTAGAGCATGATAAAAACTTCCCGAATCGTCCGAATTTTATAACCATTTTCGCTCCGCATTTCTCGCAAATCTCGTCGGTTTCCTGAGCGATATCTTCCTTTTTAATGGATTTATTTTTGGCTTCTATAAGCGCATGGAAAGGCCCATAAAAAGCTTTCAAAATCGGGACCCATTCTTTTTCACCTTCGGCGATTTTATCCAAGTCGTCCTCCATCTCGGCAGTGAATTGATAATCAACGATATTCGGAAAGTGTTCGACCAAAAGATCAACGACAACATTCCCGATATCTTCCGGCACAAGTTGTTTTTCGGGATTTTTCACAATATATCCTCTTTGCACGATTGTACCGATCGTCGGAGCGTAAGTGCTCGGTCTGCCGATCCCCAAGGATTCGAGTTTTTTCACAAGCGACGCCTCCGTATATCTCGCCGGCGGTTTCGTGAAATGTTGCGTCGGCTCGATTTTCTCAACATCAAGACCATCTCCTTCGGCAACATCGGGCAAAATCTTTTCCGAATCTTGCTCGTCACCCTCATCCAAACCTTCTATATAAACTTTCATAAAGCCATCGAATCTCATAACTTGACCGTTCGCACGGAGCAAATATTTCCCGGCGGAAACATCGATCGCCGTTCTGTCGGAAATGCAAGTCGGCATCTGCGACGCAATCGTTCTCTCCCAAATAAGCTTGTAAAGTCTAAAGTGGTCTCGTCCTATTTTATCTTTCAGGTCGTCCGGCCTAATACTCAAATTAACAGGTCTGACAGCCTCGTGAGCCTCCTGCGCGCCTTTCTTATTCTTATATCTCCTCGCCTCGGAAAGAACATATTTTTTACCATAATCCGCTTCTATAACTTCTTGCGCCTGTTTCAATGCAAGCTCGGAAATCTTCACGCTATCCGTTCTCATATAAGTTATCAAGCCGTGTTCGCCGTGCCCGCCTTCATACAACTCTTGAGCGACAAACATCGTTCTCTTGACCGACATATGCAATTTTCTCGCAGCCTCCTGTTGTAACGTAGATGTCGTAAATGGTGGTGGCGGAGTTCTGTGGTGCTCCTTTTTTTCTATTTTTTGGACCGTAAAATCTTCCTTCTCGAGATCGGCAACTATTTTTTTCGCGGTTTTCTCATCCCCCACTTTTTCTTCAATCAAAAAAGATTCGAACTCGCCGTTTTTATGCTCGCAAAGTGCACAAATTTTCCAATATTCTTCAGGCTTAAAAGCTTGAATCTCTCTTTCCCTTTCCACAATCAACCTAACCGCAACGCTCTGCACGCGACCGGCGGACAACCCATATCGGATTTTCCTCCAAAGAAGAGGAGAAAGTTCATAACCGACCAATCTATCAAGAATTCTTCTTGCCTGTTGTGCATCAACAAGCTTCATGTCTATTTCGCGCGGGTTTTCGACAGCCTCGATAATCGCAGGTTTCGTAATTTCATGAAAAACTATTCTTTTTGGTTCTTTTTTTAACCCAAGGGCCTCTTTCAAATGCCAAGAAATAGCTTCTCCTTCGCGGTCCTCATCAGTCGCCATCCATATTATCGTCGATGCTCCGATTTTCGACTTAAGACTCAATATCACCTTCTTCTTATCGGTCGACACTATATATTTAGGTGTAAAATTTTTCTCGGTATCAACCCCCATTATCGACTTCGGAAGATCTCTTACGTGACCCATCGAGGCCTCAACAACATAATCATGACCGAGAAATTTCGAGATCATTTTAGCCTTAGCCGGAGACTCAACTATCACGAGATTTTTCGCTATAGCCATTTGGAAGTTTTAAATTTGAAAAGACGCGAGCTAGAAAGTAAATTAGCCAACACTTGTTGTCAAACCGAATTAAATTTTCACGGTCCCGCGCGAGCAGCATAGAGTTGGTATTTTTGGTCAGGTAATTCGTTCACAACACATATACTTGGGAACCTCTGAAAATAGCCACTCCGAATAGACAAAAACAGCAGGTGGGGCGTTCCTCACTTTTTCGCGCGGACAAAGATAAAAAATCCCGGCGAAATCGCCATCTCACCATCTTCGCACTCACCCCTTTGATTACCACACAACATTTCCCGACTCAAACAGCAGAAAATCGCCGTAAATCCCTTGCCCTAGCCACAAAGCCACATATAATTGGTTTTGTTCTATTTACCTCCTAACACAAACCAAACATGACAAAACAAGATTTGGTAAATGCGGCCGCAGAGTCCGCTAACATTACCAAGAAGTCTGCAACACAAGCACTCGACGCAATTCTCGAAACAATAACGAAATCGCTCAGAAAAGGTGACAATGTAACCATCACCGGTTTCGGCACATTCAGAATTTCCAAGAGATCCGCCAGAAAAGGCGTCAGCCCGAGAAACCCGAATCAGGAGATCAAAATCCCTGCCATGAAACTTCCGGCTTTCCGCGCAGGCAAGACATTGCGAGATGCTGTTAGATAGGTACGAGAAAGTCCCGCTTAGCGGAACGCTCCATGCGCAATACATTCAAAGCCCTTCACCAAACGAGGGATTTTTCCAAACCTATGGACTACAGACTGCGGACTATGTACTATGCTTTCGTATTAACCCATAATTTATGCCCGCTTCCACCCTGCAATCGCTTCTTCCTGAAACACTTGCGAAGATAGAAAAAATCTCCGACTTGAAAACTCTCGAAAATCTTGAAGTCGAAGTTTTGGGCCGCAAAGGCAAACTCACGGACATGCTTCGCGGCATTAAAGATCTTTCCGACGACAAAAAGAAAACTTTCGGCCAAGAAGCCAACAAAATAAAACTTGAACTCGAGTCGGCATTCGCGCAAAAACGCGACAAGCTCGAGAAAAAAGCTTTAAGCGAAAAACTTAAAACCGAAATTTTCGACATCACGGAACCCGGAATCAAGCCGGAGGTCGGCCACGTCCACCCCCTTTCAAAAGTTCAATGGGAAGTCGAAAACATATTTTCCCAAATGGGATTTGCGATCATGGATGGTCCGGAAATCGAATCCGAATATTTCAATTTCGAAGGCTTAAATATCCCCGCTCATCATCCGGCTCGCGACATGCAAGATACTTTTTTTATAGATAAAGAACATGATCCGAAATTCGGGAAACTGGTTCTTCGCACACATACCTCCCCGGTTCAAGTCAGAACGATGCAAAAATACGGCGCACCGCTGAGAATAATCGTTCCCGGACGCGTATTTCGATATGAAGCGACCGACGCATCTCACGACACAACGTTCGATCAAGTCGAAGGACTTTTAATAGACAAAAACATCTCACTCGCGCACTTAAAAGGCGTACTCGAAGAACTTTTAACAAGACTTTTTAGGCAAAAAGTAGTGGTCAGATTCAGACCAGGCTATTTCCCATTCGTCGAACCCGGACTTGAAGTTGACTTCTCGTGCTTACTTTGCGAAGGCAAAGGTTGCCGAGTATGCAAGCACTCCGGCTGGATGGAATTTATGGGAGCTGGCATGGTCCACGAAAATGTTTTGAAATCAGGCGGAATCGACCCTAAGGAATATCAAGGGTGGGCGTTCGGTTTCGGATTAACAAGACTCGTCCTCATGCGCTACGGCATCGACGATATTCGTTTATTAAAAAGCTCCGACCCGCGCTTCCTGGAACAATTTTAACATCTACTATCTAATTCATATGAAACTCTCTCTCTCTTGGCTCAAAGATTACATCAAGCTCCCCGACGATTTAACTCCGAGACAAATCGCCGACTTGCTCACCCTTCACACCGCTGAAGTTGAAAGCGTGGAAAATCAGGGTAAAGGTTTCGCGAATATGGTCGTCGGCAAAATAATGGAAGTCAAAAAGCACCCAAACGCCGACAAATTAAGGATAGTAATGACGGACATCGGGCATGGATCTCTCGTACAGATAGTATGCGGAGGCGGTAATTTGAAAGACAATATGCTGGTCGCAGTAGCCTTGCCGGGTGCATTTGTAAAATGGCACGGAGAAGGAGACTTGGTAAAACTCGAACAAGCGAAAATCCGCGGCGAAGAAAGCTTCGGCATGATTTGCGCCGGCGAAGAGATCGGCTTAAAAAAATCGAAAGAGGGTGAAATTTCCGATCTGACAAAAATCAAAGCGGCACCGGGCACCCCTCTTACGGAAGCCCTTGGACTAAACGACACCGTCATCGAAATAGACAACAAGTCTCTAACTCACAGGCCGGATCTTTGGGGACACTACGGCGTAGCACGAGAACTTGCCGCATTAACAGGAACAAAACTCAAAAAAATCCCTCTGAGAACAACCGTCGAAATCGTAAACGCCTCTCACGAAAAACTGAAAGTCGACGTACAAAGCAAATATCTTTGTCCGCGCTACATGGCGGTAAAAATCTCGGGCATAAAAATTGAAAAGTCACCAAAATGGCTTATCCAAAAACTCACAGCCGCGGGCCATTCGACTTACAACAATATCGTAGACATCACTAACTTTATTGCATCCGAACTCGGTCAACCGATGCACGCATTTGATTCGCGACTAATAGAAGGTGGCATCGTCGTACGCACCGCGCAACCGAGCGAAAAAATCAAAACTCTCGACTCCGAAGAAAGATCTCTTTCTCCGGCAAATCTTCTCATTTGCGATAATGTAAAAGCGATCGCAATCGCCGGCGTAATGGGTGGAGAAAATTCGGAAATCAAAGACGACACAACGGAAATTATTTTCGAAGCCGCAACTTTCGACCCCGTATCGGTAAGAAAAACATCCGTCACGCTTGGTCTTCGCACCGAAGCCGTACAAAGATTTGAAAAAAGCCTCGACCCGAATCTCGCGGAAACGGCAATCAAACGCGCGGTAGATTTAACATTAAAAATCTGCAAAGGGTCCTCCCTTTCGAGCCCAATCGTAGATATTAAAAATTTCGACCGGAAACAAACCGTAATCGAAACTTCGACTACCGGCATCACAAACAAAATCGGCGCCGAAATTTCGGAAAAAGATATTATAAAAATCTTAAGAAGCCTCGAATTCAAAGTAAAAAAGTCGGGCAAAAAACTTGTCATCGAAGTCCCCTCATGGAGAGCCACCCGCGACATCAACAACGAAAACGACATTACCGAAGAAATTGCAAGAATTTTCGGCTACACAAATATACCTTCGATCCTCCCGCAACTTCCGATAAAACTCCCCGAAGAAAACATCGAAAGATTCTTGAAACACAAAGCTCGCGACATTCTATCACTCGGCTTAGGACTTTCCGAAATCTACAACTATTCATTCTATAGCTCGGAAGACATTCGCAAATGCGCACTCAATGAAAAAGAACATCTGCGCCTCAAAAATTTTCTCTCATCCGATCAAACCCACATGCGCACTTCCCTCATGCCGGAAATGTTAAAAGCCCTCCGCGAATCCCTCAAGTACAACGCCACTCCGAAAATTTATGAAATCGGAAGAACGTACAAGGAAATCGGCGAATACATGCCGCTCGAAGAAAAATGGATAGCCTGCTTAATCACAGGCGAAAGATCTTTTTTGAAAGCCAAAGGTTGCGCCGAAACATTTTTAAACAAATTCGGCTCGCAAGATTTTGAAACAAGAGAAGAAGAAATCCCTCACCCGCTCGCACACCCGGCAAAATCGGCAACCATAACCGCAAAAGGTCAAAAAATCGGATACATATATGAAATTCATCCCGAAGTACTGAAAAATTACGGCATTAAAACGGCAACCTCTGTATTCGAATTCAACTTCACGAAATTGGTATCACTCGGCTTAAGACAACACAAGTACGCGCCTCTCCCGAAATTCCCATCCATGCAATTCGACATCTCCGTCGTACTCCCGGAAAAAATAACGACCGAAGAAGCCAAAAAAGCGATCAGGCAAGCCGGCGAAAACTTGATCAAGAATCTCGACCTGTTCGATATTTATAGAGGAGAAGGCCTCGAAAAAAACGAAAAAGCTCTGGCTTTCCACGTAACCCTCCAGGCCAACGATCGCACTTTGACCGACGCCGAAATGACGGAAGTTCAAAAGAAGACTTTTGAGAATCTGGAAAAGATAGACGGAAAAATCAGAGGGAAATAGAAAAAGCCCCCGCATATAAACACAAGGGCTTTTGTTGCTACACTATGGAAAAAGTAAGAGTTGTCGTATAAGTTCCCGCCGGTTGAGAACCGGGAATCACTAAATCTATGGTCGGCGTGAATATACACGTATCAACGCGTACTATCGAAGTATCTGCTGTAACCAAATCTTTAGGATCAGATATCGTCCCCGTACCGGTGAAAGGGTTTACGGCAGAAGTTACCGTTACGCCCGTAACGCAATCCGAACTTCCGATTGCGGCAAGTCCTCCGATTGTACTCCCGGCCATTTCGAATCCATCATATGGTATCGCATTCATGGTCGTGAGATCGAGAAAGTTTTCGGTAGTAACGAATAACGTATACCCCACATTCGTAGATCTGAGATCGGAGAATTGCACAGGGTCTCCGTTTGGGAATGTTACGTCCGTAAGATCTTGATCGCTGGTCGAAACACTTGCACCTGCGAAGTTGGCACTTGCAGGAACCGAATCGATTGTCAACCCACCGGCTGAGATGACAACGTCACTTGTTGTTGTAGTAGCCGATGCTAAAGCGAAAAACGTAACGTTGGCAATCATTGCGGCAACGATAACGATACCGCACAGTTTTTTATTTTTCATTTTTTGATGTTTTTAAATGTTATTTGAAATAAATTGTCAAAGACCATCATTAGTCAGTTTTTCATGCTTATCAAAACATAATAACATGGAAAAGGAGTGCTGTCAAGAACCGCATTTGCTCCCTTTGTGGTATTATTTCACGGCAAACATTACCACCAACCAACATGGTCCGATTTATAAAAACACCCGTCTCCGCAACATGGGAAAAGATTAAGCCTCATCACGCGATGCCCAAAAAAGTTCGCATGATCAGGTGGGTGCTAATCATCGCCGGCGGAGGAATCTTATCGTTATTCGTCTTGCTGTTTCTCTTGGCTTTGATGTTGAACTTCACCCTCCCGAGCGTAGCCGAATTGGCCGACATGAATTTGGAGGAGTCTACCATTATATATGATCGCGAAGGCAATCAGCTTTACGCCATTCACGGCGAAGAAAACAGAATCATGACCGATTTGCCGGACATTTCCGACTATCTCGTGGAAGCAACGATCGCAACCGAAGACGACGACTTTTATAGCCACCCTGGATTTGATATAAAATCGCTCTCGAGAGCTTTAATCAACAACATCCTCGGCAAACCGATTTCCGGAGCCTCCACCATCACCCAGCAATTTATAAAAATAAAATATCTATCTCCCGAAAAAAGCTACATCAGAAAATTCAAAGAGCTTATTCTCGCAATCAAACTCGAGATATTCTTCTCGAAAGATGAAATCCTGGAAATGTATCTGAATGAAATTCCTTACGGCAACAACGCATATGGAGCCGAACTCGCGGCCGAAGTATATTTCGACAAAAAAGCTTCCGAGCTGACTCTCGCCGAATCGGCGATACTCGCCGCAATTCCGAACGCACCGACTTATTACTCTCCTTATGGCAATCATACATACTCAACCATAAACGTTGAATTCACCGAGGAGATGCTCGCCGACAGAGAAATCGCGACGGAAGACGACTTAAACGAAGATGAATACTCCCTTGGACTGATCGGTCAAACGTATACTTTGTCGGAAGACGATTCGGTATATATTTTTTGCTTGA
>Ga0076331_139_pt1 | contig 11032 bp, 13 predicted proteins | sample RifGroA2_FD_67838 | JGI IMG/M metagenome (GOLD analysis project Ga0076331, IMG submission 67838) | Peregrinibacteria bacterium GW2011_GWA2_43_8
CCGGTCATGCCTGGCATGACGACGTCGGTGATGAGAAGGCGCACACGGCTGTCGAGTTCTTCCAGCGCCGCCTCCGCACGAACAAAAACACGCGGATTATAACCGAGTTGGGACAACACCTCTTCCGCATAAACCCCGGCAACTTCTTCAAGCATGACATTTTCACTTTGTCTTTCGGGAAAACCGACCCGCAAACTTTTTCATCATAAAGCAAAGTATAAATCGGAGCCTTGGGATACATCTTCGAAAGTTCAAATAGGACCCTTTCGGCGCCCCCCAAACGAATCAAGAAATCATGTACGAGTGCAACTTGCAATTTTTCTATTTTTAAGAACAAAATCACTCTAACCTATTGCATAAAATTTGAAAAGTTTTCTCCGCACTCTTTTCCCAATCAAATCCGCTCAACCTCTCATATCCCATCCCGACCATCCTTTCGCGCATCGGCAAATCGCGAATCATTTCACTTATCCCAATAGCGATATCCTCTTCGCTCTTCGGATCCACATAATAACAAGCTGCCCCACCAACTTCACGCAAAGGTTCGATATTTGATGCCAACACGGGCACCCCCGCCTTAAAAGCTTCCAAAACCGGCATTCCAAACCCTTCATACAAAGATACAAAACAAAACATGTAAGCGTTTTTCAATAACGTCGCCTTCTTATTCTCATCTACGTATCCCGTAAAAATCACTCTCTCATGACTCGGTTTTTTGATTTTTCCCGCACCGTCACCGTCTTTCCCCGCCAAAACCAATTTGAAATCATAAAGCGGCAACGATGAAAAGGCATTAATAAGCCTCATCAGGTTCTTTTTATTCTCAATCCTGCCGATAAAAAGTAAATATTTGCCATCATCTATATGCCGTCCCGGGACGGCATTTTCGTTCACCCCATGATGAATAACCTCGATTTTCTCCTTAGGACAGCTATAAACACTCCGAAGTTCGTTTGCCGTAAATTTGCTCGGCGCAATAATTTTCGTCGCATATTTAACCGCATATTTCGTGCTCCATCTCAAATATTTTCGTTGTTTCCACGTATAAACTTCGGGGTACCTTTCAAACGCGATATCGTGAATCATCATCACGCTCTTTTTCGGTCTGATTAAAGGCAAAACATGCGAAGGCACAAACAAAACGTCAGGTTTATGTTTGAAAATTTCCCAAGAAAGTCCAACCAGTGTCCACAATCTTTTTCTTTTGATTAAAACCTGATCCGTTTTCGGGAAATCGTCTGAAAATTCACGCACATAAAGCCTCACATTATGCCCATCTTTTTTCGCCAACTTATAAATTCGTCTTATGATTTCATAAGAGTACTTCTCAACTCCGGTTGATTGTTCGTGTCCGTATCGAGATGCGTCGATTGCTATTAGCATAGATAATTTTAGTATAACATGTTTTGTGATTATGAGGATTTTCTGTTAAAACTATTTCCATGGGAAATACATGTAAAACTTTGGCTTTGGTTGGGGTCTTTGGTGCGACAGGGTGTGGAACCCCCGAAGTTTGTCGCCAAGAAGGGCTGAACGTAAATATGCTTAATGCCGATGTATCCTGGACATCCGTATATCGCGGAACTGACGCCGAATATCAACGTTGCGTAGATGCGGTGAAATATGATCGTGATTGCGGATCGGTAAGAGATGCCGGTTTGGAAATCAGACAAAATCTTTTAGATTGGTTCTATTGCGACAGCGATGGGGATCCAACTGCGAGCAATCCGTATTTGTCGCCAGAATCTTTTTATAGCATGATTGACGTCGCAAATCGGAATAGCGTTGGTGATTGCAGTACGGTGGTTGATTATGAAAAAGCTTGTATCGGTGACATGTTGGAACGGATTAGTTGCGATGCCGATGGTCAACTGTATGAACAATTGGAACGCAAGGGAACTCCTCGGGGTCTTGCAAAATAAAAAATAAGTCATCCGCCGTGCCCCAACACCACAGCATAGACCTCCTTTACTCCGGCACCCTTCAGCACCCTCGCGCATTCACTCAAAGTCGTGCCTGTCGTGCATACATCGTCGACGAGTATAATTTTTTTGTTCAGTAGCTTCGGCAATGCGCTTGGATGAACTGTGAAAGCACCATTTAAATTCTCCAGTCTTTCGTACCTTGCAAGCTCGGCTTGCGGTTTTGTATTGCGGGTCCGTTTGATCGCCGGCACGATCTGCCAATCGAGATTTTTTATGAGTTCGAAAGATTGGTTAAATCCTCTCCATTTTTCTCTTTTGGGATGAAGCGGAACCGGGACCAAAACAAACGAACTTTTATCAAAATTTTTCTCAAGAAAATCCAAAATATCATACTCGAACAATCGCGGAATATCCCGCAGAAATCTGTATTTCATGGACTTGATGACTTTCTGCAAAACGCCACTATTTTCATACCGATAAATCGCACAAACGAAGTCCAAGTGGGGGAGAGAGATTCGCCGGCAAACTTTTTTTATAGATAAAAAACAACCTCGGCACAAAATATCGCCATCGCGCTCGCAACAAACGCATTTTTTCGGAAAAATGATATTTAAGATGGAATTTAAAACTCGCATACACCATAATTAAGCACACAAATGTTAAAAAAAGATTAAAAATGGCACGCGAAAAATCTGCAGGAATTATTCTTTACAGAACAGAAAGCGGTAAAAGACATTACCTGCTTCTTCATTACCCGCACGGGCACTGGGATTTCCCGAAAGGGCATATTGAACTTGGGGAAAGCGAAAAAAACGCCGCTTTGCGTGAGACTAAAGAGGAAACGCGGATAGGGCAGATCGATTTAGACCCCGGCTTTAAAGAAGAAATTAAATACATATTCGCCAGAGGGTCCGAAAAAATCCTCAAAATCGTAGTTTTCTTTTTGGGCGAAACGACCCGAGAGGACGTCTTTCTATCCGAAGAACACATAAATTACAAGTGGTTGCCATACGAATTTGCATACAAGATGACAACTTTTGAAAACGCAAAAGAAATTCTTGAGAAAGCGGAAGAGTATTTGAAAAATCGTTCGTCTCAAAGTCAATAATGCCGACCTTTTATTGCAAAATTGCAAGATTCGGGTTGAAAAAGATGTCTTATGAAAATACAATGCTTGCGCTAAGGGCGGTTAACTCGGTTGGGGAGCCATCAGCCAGGGCTTGAAAAGCCCAATATAGAATAGGCACATGTGCTCTCGAAGCGAAAATCGTTTAGGCAAGTCGAAACGTTCGGAAAATACAAATCGGGCGGTTAGCTCAGTTGGCTAGAGCACATCGTTGACGTCGATGGGGTCAGTGGTTCGAATCCACTACCGCCCACCACAGAAAAAAGTCGACAAAGTTAACAAAGTACTCTGTTAATTCTTCGAAAGCCAACTCGAAATTATGGAGTAACAAACTCGTATTTATCTGTTTCTGGGTTTTGGGTAGCGAGTAAATTTCCGAAAAACTCACCGTTTAACTCGATTTTTAAACTAAACGCATTTGTTAAATTGGCGGAAGGAGTTGCAGTAATTGTAACTTCTCCTTCAGTCACACCATTATTATCATTTGATAAGCGCGCAAGCATGCTGTTTAAAAAAGGTTCACTTAGCGAATTTTTATCTAGACCGACAACATTAACTGTAAAATTCAATTGTCTTTTTTCAGTAGGCATAGTAGCTCTGACCGCACCAAGTGCTTCTTCAAAACCAGGGTGAGTTGGTTCGCTTGGATCTGGCATCGGTTCAGTAGTCGGTATTGTTTCCCCGTCATATGCAACCGGTTCTCTCGCGACATATCCTTGCATTTCAGTTGGTAACTCTCCTTCGGGAGGATCAATTTTTATAATTTCTCCATTTCCTAATGTATTTGGTGTCATAATAAATAGGTTAATTTACGAGACTAAACGATACCACTTCTTCTTCCTCTTGTCAATGACGACTCGGAATCTAAACATGCGAAAAACCGCTTCCCTCAGCGCAAAAACCCGAAAACGAACAGAAAATAAGTAGAAAAAGGCGTGTTACCACAGGCCAAGAAAGCGAAGCGGTTCTTGGTCGATATTATCAAGCCGATTGTGCAAGCAATCTCCTTATCAGAAAAAGTCGACAAAGTACTCTGTTAAGACTTATCTCTTTCACATTCTTTTCACATCTTCCTCACAATTGATTCACTAATCTAAAATATAAATTAGTCGTGTTTCGTGATGATTATATCATCATTAAAACTCGATATGGAAGCCACTTGCTAAACAGATTTCCAGCGCCTACTATTCTCATACATGATGAAAACAATACTAATAATTGAAGACGACCATCATATCGCCGATCTGGTGAAGCTTTATTGTGAAAAAGAAGGCTTCAGAGCGATAACAGCGTACGATGGCGAAGAGGGATTGGAGTTGACGCGCAAAACGAGTCTGGCATGCGTGATTTTGGATCTTATGCTCCCGAAAAAAGACGGTATGGAGGTGCTGAAAGAAATTCGCACCGAACAAGATACACCGGTGATTATTTTGACTGCAAAAGAAGAGGAGATTGAAAAAATTCTCGGACTTGAAATCGGAGCTGACGATTACGTGACGAAACCTTTTAGTCCAAAAGAATTAATTGCGAGAATAAAAGCGGTTTTGAGGCGCACAAACAGAGCGGTTAAAACGCAAGACACGATAAGTATAAAAAATTTGCTCATAAACGGTAGCAAATTTGAGGTCAAAAAAGGTTCGAAAGTTATTGAATTGTCAGTCCTTGAGTTTAAACTTTTGCAAGTATTGGCATCCAGCCCTGGAAGGGTTTTTACAAGAGAGCAGCTTATGGCGAGTATTTACGATAGCGGATCGAAACTGGTATTCGATAGGACGATAGATGTTCATATAAAAAACCTAAGAAAGAAGCTTGGAGATGATCCGAAAAAGCCTGATTATATAGAGTCGATTTTCGGAATGGGATATAAATTTAAAGAAGATGAATAAAAACGTTCAAATCAAATTGTTCCTCGGATTTATAGCGATTCTTCTTGCAACAGTCGTGATAGTATCGATTGCTTCACATTATATTTTGACGAGGGAATTCAATCATCTTATCGGAGAGGAAAACTTCATGAGATTCAGGGAATTCGATGAGGCACAGGGAAATCATTTTTTCGATAGTATGAAAATGACATTTGCGTTAACCGCATTGATCGGGAGCGTACTTGCGGTTATCGCGAGTTTTATTTTTTCGAGATATTTAATAACTCCAATTAAGAAGGTTATAGATACGACCAAAAAAATATCAAAAGGCGATTATAAAACACGAGTCGAGGTTAGTTCTGAAGATGAAGTGGGAGAGTTGTGCAAAGCCGTTAACAAAATGGCGGAAGGGCTCGAGGAAACGGAGAGGTTGAGGCACGAATTGGTTTCGAATGTGGCGCATGAATTGGCGACTCCGCTTACAAATATAAGCGGATATCTTGAAGCGATGAGCGACGGTACCATAAAAGATGAACAATTGACCAAGAGTACTCTAAAGCTTTTGCAAGATGAAACGAACAGACTGACGCTTATGGTGAATGACGTGCGTGCGTTATCATCGGTTGAGAATCCGAACATGCAATTAACGCAGAAGCATTACAACTTAAATGATTTGATAAATGAAATAGTTTCGAAGATGCGTCCGAAATATGACAAAAAACAGATTAATGTGTCAGTTGAAATACCAGACGGGATTGCGGAGATTCTTGTTGATAAAGATAAATTTTCTCAAATAATAATCAATTTGTTAAGCAATTCGGTTGCATATACCCCAAAAGATGGATTTATAAGAGTTTCAGCGTCGGAAGACGGGGAATACATATCGGTAACTGTTGAAGATACAGGCATCGGGATACCGAAAAAAGATCTAAACCGCATATTTGAAAGATTTTATCGGACAGATAAATCGCGTTCGAGAAAAACCGGAGGAACGGGAGTCGGCTTGGCGATTGTAAAAGGTCTAATGGAGGCGCACGGAGGAGATGTGTTTGCGGAAAGCGAAGAGGGCAAAGGATCTAAATTTATATGTAAATTCCCGAAGATTTAACTTCACGGGTTTTTCATATATTTTTCATATTTGTTGTAACATGGAAGATTATGCTCCGGTTGTTTTTATAATTTATTGAAACATGAAAAAAATAATTGTAATCGGGCTGATCGCAGCGCTTTCAGGTTTCATAGGGTATTCGGTATTTTACAAAACTGAAGCTGTATCGGAAGAGTATGTTGTATTGGGGAAAATACAAAAAGGAAACATATCTCTTTCGATTCAGTCGTCGGGACAAGTAAGTAATGCTGACGAAATAGAATTAAACCCGGACAAATCCGGAATAGTTGGAACGATACATGTTGAAGAAGATCAATATGTTTCCGAGGGTGATCCAATTATGTCTTTTGATACAACCGATTCCGAGATGGCGGTTAGGTCAGCGGAAATAGATCTCGAAAAAGCACAACTCGCACTTGAAGAGTTACAAGAACCGGTTGACGAAATGGATATTGCCGACCTTGAAGCGGATTACCCAACCGCTTATAATTCGGCTTTCAATGCGGCGACGGAAATATTTGTCGGATTGCCGGATGTGCTTGAAAGCATGGACGATATAGTTCAAGGACATAATATGGCCCAAAACATGACGGATATAACATACTATTTAAATTCGACTTCGGGCGATGACAGAGATCCTATATCCGCTCAAAAAGATAAGGTTATAACCGCTTACTATGCCTCACTTGCGAGTTACGATACTGCGCTCGATTCTTATCAGGAAATATCAAGAGAGAATACGGATCAAATTGAAATTTTGGCTGACGCAACTTATGAAGCCGTATATGACATGTCGGAGGCTCTAAAAGAACTGGATGTGTTTTTGGCGCTTGTATATGACGAGGTAGGATCAGGTTTTCTATATGCGGATGTGTTGTCATCGCAGAGAACGGATATCTCAAACTCTTCTGGAACAATTAATCCAATATTGACATCTATATATGACGAAATTGAAAATATAGATGGGATTTCCGAATCGATAACTGACGCGCAAGAAGAGCTTGAAGATTTAACAAGTGAATATGAATTAAACAAACAGGATTTGGAATTAACTTTGGAAGGAAAAGAATTAGACCTTGAAGACATCCAGAGTACAAGTGCTACAGACTTGGAAATCAGGGCTCAAGAATTGACAATAGAAGAAAAAGAAAACGCATTGAGCTCTGCGCAAAATGACTATGAAGATAATTTCGTTTACGCACCAATATCCGGATACATTTCAGAGTTGGATATAGATGTTGGAGAAACTGTTTCGACATCAACGGTTGTTGCAACTCTTATAGACGACTCCAAACAAATAGTTGTGTCTTTAAACGAACTGGATGTGCTTGATGTTAAAGTTGGACAATCGGCTGTTGTAACATTTGACGCAATAGAAGGATTGGAAGCTGATGCTATCGTAGTGGAAAGATCGGATACGGGTGATGTGAATAGTGGTGTTGTTTCTTACGACATAACTCTTTCGATATTGAACGAAGACGAGCGTATTTTGACCGGGATGTCAGCGGATGTTGATATTGTTTTGATCAGCAGTGATGATGTTTTGTTAATTCCACAGACGGCTATAAAAGAGGATACAGACGGTAAATATGCCGAAGTTGTTACGAATATCGATCAGTTAGCGAAAAAATCTTTTTATCTGCCATCCGAATTAACAACAGAGAAAAAATATCTCGAGATTGGAGAAGAAGATGATACGAACGCGGAAGTTATTTCCGGATTAAACGAAGGAGATTTGATAGTTTTAATGACAACCATTGTTTTGTCTTCGGAAGAAGATACTACGCTAAGTACACCATTTAGCGGTGGAGGAGGGGAAATGCCAAGTGGGGATATGGGAAGCGGTCCGCCAAGCATGTAAAATCAAAAAATGAAAACGATTATAAAACTTAACGATATTAGAAAATCTTATAGCACGGGTGCCTTGGAAGTGGAGGTGCTAAAAGGTATTCATATAGATGTGAAAGAAGGAGAATTTCTCGCTATAATGGGTCCTTCCGGTTCGGGAAAATCAACATTGATGAACATACTTGGATGTTTGGATAAGGCGACTTCGGGAGAATATTTTTTAAACGAAATAGATGTTTCAGGTTTGAACGCTAACGAACTGGCAAAGATAAGGAGTGAACATATAGGATTTGTTTTCCAGTCTTTTAACCTTTTGCCACGATCGGTTGTTGAGAATGTCGGGTTGCCATTAATTTATAATAAAAAGTTTTCAAAACATGAGAGGCTTGAATTGATAAAAAAAGCTCTCGATTCCGCGAATCTCGAAAAAGAAAGATGGCATCATAAACCAAATGAATTATCGGGAGGACAATGCCAGCGTATCGCAATAGCACGCGCTTTAGTAACGAATCCTGCGATTATTCTCGCCGATGAGCCTACGGGCGCATTGGACAGCAAAACGGGAGAATTTATTTTGGAGACTTTTAAAAGAATAAATAAAGACGAAGGTCGTACAATTGTGATGATTACTCATGAGCATGATGTAGCGGCTCACGCTGATAGAATAATTTCAATTAAAGACGGAATTGTATATGAGAATCCATGACCTTTTCGGGCAAACATGGGCAAGTATAGAAGCAAACAAAGCTCGTTCAAGCTTGACGATACTTGGTATTGTAATCGGTATCGCATCGGTAATTATAATGCTTTCGATAGGGCAGGGCGCTCAATCTTCCGTGCAAGATTCGATTGAGTCGATAGGCACCAATTTATTGACGATTTCTCCGGGTGCTTCAAAAGGAAGTTCGGGATTGAGCATGGGGCAGGGTACATCAGAGACCTTAACGGAGAATGATATCAATCTTGTACAGTCTTATTTGCCTTCACTTGCAGGGATTACAAAAATAAGCTCGGGAAAATATCAAGCTGTTGTAACAGGAGGAACAAACACAAATGCAAGCGTATATGGTGTAGATAGCGACTATCAAGAAGTGAAGGAGGTTGAAATGTTGCAAGGTAGATTTTTTGCATCGGATGATGAAGACTCATTATCAAAAGTGGCTGTGCTCGGATATGGAGTATATGAGGATTTATTTGGAGCAAACGGAATTAATGTGCTTAATCAGCAAGTCGAGATAAATGAAGTTAATTTCCGTATCGTAGGAGTTGTGCAAGAAACAGGTGTTACGGAAGATAATTTGATATACGCACCGATTACAACTGTTCAGCATTATTTAACAGGTTCGAATTCTTTGTCTTCTGTAATTGTAAAAACAGAAGAAGGAGATGATATAACCGTTGTGAAAACCGCCATTGAAGATATCTTGAGATTTTCTCATGGGATTGGTGCGGATGACGATGATGATTTTTCGGTTACGGAACCTTCCTCTTTTCTCGAGACAGCTTCGGAAATAACAGGGGTGTTTACCATTCTGCTGGCTTGTATAGCCGGAATATCTCTGGTTGTAGGCGGGATAGGAATTATGAATATGATGCTGACTACGGTTTCAGAAAGGACGAGAGAAATAGGCGTTAGAAAATCTATCGGAGCAACGGAATTTGATATTAATATGCAGTTTTTGCTCGAATCTTTATTGTTAACACTCATCGGAGGATTGCTCGGACTTGGCATTGGAATAGCTATTGCAAAAATAATTTCGGGATTAGGACTTGTAACAACAGTTATAACTCCATCATCGGTTATGTTGGCGGTTGGAGTTTCGAGTTTTATAGGTGTTATTTTCGGATATTATCCTGCTCAAAAAGCATCCAGATTGGATCCGATAGAAGCGCTAAGGCATGAGTGATAAAACCGCTTCCCTCAGCGCAAAAACCCGAAAACGAACAGGAAATAAGTAGAAACATGCGTGTTACCACAGGCCGGAAGCGAACCTGCCTGCCGGCAGGCAGGGCGGACGGCCCATATTATCAAGCCGTCCCGCTAAGCGGGACTCCTTTACAGAAAAAGTCGACAAAGGTAAAAAGTCATTATTCCGATACGGTAAACCTTATCACTGCTTTATCATAATTATCGATTTTTCAGATATTGATAAATGGCAACCTACATCTTCATACGAATACTCCAAATCGGTATCAAGTCCGAATGTTAATGTGAACATCTTTAAGAATTCAGCGGTATTTACAGTGTTTTGCGGTCTGAAATTGCCATCGGAATAGCCGATAATAATGCCTAAATCAGCAGCTTTTACTATATAAGAAACATACCATTGTCCTTCAACAACATCAGGAAATTGTCCGTTGTTTTCCATGTCTTCAACAGATTCATATCGAGCTAAAAGTAAAAATTTGGCCGCTTCAGCTCGATTTACTTCTCGAGAGCCTTTAAATTCGCCATCCGGATACCCTCCGATAATGGCACGACGGTAAAGTTCGGCCGCAGCTTGTCCTTCGATATAAGCGATATTCGTATCCGGGAAAGGATTCTCATAAGCTTCTATATTTACAAGTACTTCATCTTCAAAACCAGCAGGAGGAATGGAAACGGTACTCGTTTGTTCCGTAACAAAATTATCAATCAATACGCATTCATTTTCGGAACGGACATAACCTTCTTCACAAGAAAAACTGTAATTTGAGGTTAATACTCCATCTTCGATCTTATCTATACAGGTTGAAGGAACCGAATGTTCTGGAGGATTTTCACATGCGGGGATAGGATCTACGCACTCGCCGTCATACTCAACATAAGGGGATTCGCAAACCAGGCATTCGCTATCACACACACAAAGATTTCCTTCTATTGAATAACCTTCTTCACATTCAAAAGAGTAGTTTTCGATATAAACTCCATCTTCGATTTTATCTATACAGGTCGAAGGAACGGAATGCGCAGGAGGATTCTCGCAAGCGGGAATGGGATCGGTACAAACTCCTTCATATTCAACATAAGGAGATTCGCAAGTTACTGCCAAAACCAAAGGGATGGCAACAAATGAAATAATCGCTAAACCAAACAAAATGATCAGTTTTTTCATGAGATATTGTTTTTATTTTTAACTTTTAACTTTTAACATAGAAATCATACTCCTTTCTATTAACT
>Ga0076331_145_pt1 | contig 9593 bp, 9 predicted proteins | sample RifGroA2_FD_67838 | JGI IMG/M metagenome (GOLD analysis project Ga0076331, IMG submission 67838) | Peregrinibacteria bacterium GW2011_GWA2_43_8
TGTTCCGAGCGAATGTGGAGGAAGGTTGGGAGTCGTGGGATATCCTTGAATAAGTCCTTCATATGTTTGATCGAATCTTCGAAATGCTCCCGATGTTTTTATCGCCATGATGTGCGGTATTTTTGGGAAGTCGGTGTATCCGTATTTTGCGGGATTTTCGTTAAATCGGTCTATTTGATCGTTTACAAGTGCTATTAAAGTTCCCATTATGGGCACGAATTCTCTTCTCATGTATAACGAGTTCGGATTGTTTTGTGTGCCTTCCCAATAGCCGACTTGTTCGCAAAATATCGGGAATTTCGGATCGTTTTCGGGGATGCTTATCAAGACGCCGGATTTTTTCGCTCTTTCCAGATATTTATCTTGAGCGGCTTGACCTCTTTCATACATTGATTTTTTCCGACCGATGGATCGTCTGAAATCGGCTACGAACTCTTGTCCGAGCGCGGATTCGAAATTATCTATGAGTTGTTGAAGTTGAGCCTCGGTTCCCCAATTCGCGCCTTTCGTACGTTCGCCTGTTTGATCTAAAATTTCCTTCGCTTTTTCGACCACTTCGGGATAAGTTTCGTGAGTTATTTCAATTTCTTCGTAAGAGGGGCGAGTGCTTTCGGTGGGATGTTTTTCTTTATCCGTAAAATGTGGTATCGCGGCTATTGCCAATGGTAGCGCCATCACTGTTATTTTAAGTGCTTTTTTCGTGGTTTTGCGAATCGCGGTTATGCCCATTGCCAATGCCGTTGCGAGGATGGTCAGAATTCCCGATGCGGTTTTCGGGAGTATTGATGTTTCGGTTTCGACGGTTTGCTCCGTGGGTTTTGGCGTTTTTTCTCGTTTCGCATATGTATCCAAAAATTCGCTTTCGGTTTTTCCCGCCAATATCGCACCTGTTGCGAGTGTGCCGGGTACATATTGAAATACGTCCGTTCCCACGCGGTCTTCTCCCATCGAATGTCCCAATATGCCGAGCCATATATCCAATTCGTATGGCGGGTTGCCTATGTGTTTTTTTATTTCATTATCCGATAATCCGGCGAATCTTTCTATGCATCTTCGTATTCTTTCCGGACCCGCGTTGTATGCGCTTATTGCCGCGATTTCCGTGAACATCGTTGATGAAAATGACAAATCTATTGTTGAGAGTCGTTTTTCCAATAAAAGAAGGCTCGGGTGCATATTTTCTTCCGTTTGTTTAAAGTATGCGCAGAACAGTTCCGTTTGTACGAAACGGTTTTGCCATTCCGATTCGAAGTTGCCGACTTCACCGGTTCTTATTTGCGAGCCGAATTCGGGATGTTTGTTTACGTATCTTTTTGCGAGTTTGAATGTGCCGGGTAAGAATTGGTATATGCCATGTGCATCCGCTGATGATTTCGCGTCCTGGTCGAATAAACTTTCGTTCATTCCGAATCCGAGCGCAAGTTCGAGCGGTATTCCATAAGCTGTCGTTATTCTTTCGATGCCTTCGGCGACTGTCATTTCTTCACCGTTGAAATATCTTTTGTCGCTTATTCTTGCGCTTAAATTTTCTCGCGCCAGTTCGACTCTGCTCGATAATGTTTTCCCATTTTCGGACGGGATGCCGGCTGTTCCGACGAACGGATATGAAGATAATTCGGAATTTTCCGGTATTATCGCGTTGTTTCCAAGTAGCTCTCTCCTGTTTTGGTCGTGCCATGTTTGTTTTTTCTCTTTCGACAGGCTTTCCCAGCCTGCCGGATAATCTCTCTCGTTGAGGATATTTCCGTGAGTATCGTAATAGTATGATTTTCTTGGATTTCCTCCGTAAGCCCTGATGAAAGTTTGTACGAATCTTCTCATTATTCGGGACGGATCTCCGGTTTCTCGATATGTCGTGGTTCTTATGACGTGAGATAATGTATTTTCATCAAAATTACTGTCGGGCTTGCCAAGCGGTAGCATGTCCGTTCCAATTTCGTCTACGATTTCTTCTGTTAGTGGTTGGCGGGTTAAAGTTTCTTCGCGATTTGTTTTTATCACCGTGCATGCGTGTATACTCGCGCTTATTAATGCGATAAAAGCTAAAAGTTGCGTTGTCGGTAATCCCGGAAGTTCGGATAATTTTGGTAATTCGAAACTGCGGGGCGGTGTTTTTTTCGGTTTTTTCTTGGGGCCCAATTCTCCCACAAGCCAATTTTGTCTTTGTGCCCTCATTGTTGTTATTGAAAGGGTGCTACGGTAACACCTTCTTATCATGCCGTCAACCTCCCTTGTGGAATTTGCTTGACCGCTTGTGTCCTATTTACATAAAATTAGCACTGCTCTTTCCGGAGTGCTAATAATTTAACCAAAATATAGGTATGACTAAACTCAAACCGCTTTCCGACCGGTTGGTTGTGAAAAGGCTGGAGAAGGACGAAGTTACTCCTTCCGGCATAGTGTTGCCAGATACGGCAAAAGAAAAACCCGACGAGGGCGAAGTTATCGCCGTTGGTCCTGGCAGACTGAACGATAAAGGAGAGAGGATTAAGATGGATATTAAGGTCGGGGATAAGGTTTTATTTACAAAGTATGGACCGACTGAAGTGAAAGTTGATGGGCAGAAGCTTTTGATTCTAAACGAGAGCGACGTTCTTGCGATTATCTAAATACTCAAAGTTCTAAGTTCAAATCTCTAATCTAACAAATCATGTCCAAACAAATTGTATATGGCGACGATGCTCGCCAACAACTTTTATCAGGAGTAAGAAAACTTGCCGACGCGGTTCGCATTACCATGGGACCGAAGGGCAGGAACGTAGTTCTCGACAAGAAATATGGTTCTCCGGTTATTACAAATGACGGTGTCACTATCGCGAAAGAAATAGATCTTGAAGACAAGTACGAAAACATGGGTGTCCAGCTCGTTAAAGAGGTTGCGACCAAGACTAATGATGTTGCCGGTGATGGTACCACGACAGCTACGGTTTTGGCTTACGCTTTGATTTCCGAAGGCGTGAGAAATGTTGCCGCCGGCGCCAATCCGATGGGTATTTCCCGAGGTTGGAAAATTGATAGCGGAAGTTATGGAAATTGTCGGTCACGAAGGTGTTATTACGGTTGAGGAGTCTCAGACTTTCGGTCTTGATAAAGAAGTTGTAGAAGGGATGCAGTTTGATAACGGTTATATTTCTCCTTATATGATTACGGATACGAATTCGATGAAGGCTGTTTATGAAGATGTTAAAATTCTTATTACCGATAAAAAAATCGGTTCCGTTCAAGAGCTTCTTCCGCTTTTGGAACAGGTTGTTCAAAGTGGTAAAAAAGAGTTGGTTATTATTGCTGAAGACGTTGAAGGTGAAGCTTTGGCTACTCTTGTTGTAAATAAACTGAGAGGTACTTTCAGCGTTTTGGCCGTTAAGGCGCCGGCTTTCGGAGACAGGAGAAAAGAGATTTTAAAAGATATTGCCGCGTTGACCGGGGCGAAGGTGATTTCCGATGAGATTGGTTTGAAACTCGAAAGTGCGACTTTGGCGGATTTGGGCGAAGCCAGAAAAATTATTTCGGATAAAGAAAATACAACTATAGTTGGTGGAAAAGGTGAGAAGCACGATATTGAGGCCAGAATAAATGAGATTAAAATCGCTCTCGACAATACCAAGAGCGACTTTGATAAAGAAAAATTGGCTGAAAGATTGGCCAAAATGACAGGTGGTGTCGGTGTTGTAAAAGTCGGTGCGGCTACGGAAGTGGAATTGAAGGAGAAAAAACATAGAATTGAAGATGCTTTGTCCGCTACGAAGGCGGCTGTCGAAGAGGGAATTGTTCCGGGTGGCGGAGTTGCTCTTTTGCAGGCGATAGAAGTTCTTGATGATATGAAGGGTGATAGCGATGAAATGACAGGGGTTCATATTGTTAAAAAAGCCCTTGAGTCTCCGGTTTGGCAGATTGCTCAAAATGCCGGAGAAAAAGGTGACGTAATTGTTGAAGCTGTTAGAAAGGCTAAGCCCGGTTACGGTTATGATGCCGAGGCAAACAAGATGGTTAATATGATAGATGAAGGTATAGTTGATCCTAAAAAAGTCACAAGAAGCGCTCTTGAAAATGCGGCTTCTTTGGCGGCCATTTTCTTGACGATGGAAGGTGCGATAACTGATTTGCCCGAGAAAGATAATTGTAAGTGTGGCAGTGGCGCCGGTGCGGCGGGAGGAATGCCGGGAATGGGTGGGGGATATTAGGCATATAGTTGAGGCGGGCGCAGTGCGCGTCCGCCTTTTTCTTTTTTGCAAACTCTTTCCCGTGATGTAAAATTTCATCGCTCGGTTTTAGGTTTGGGCCTGTAGCTCAGTTGGCTAGAGCGCTTCCATGGCATGGAAGAGGTCAGGGGTTCGAGCCCCCTCAGGTCCACCAGGGATTTTTTGTGTTGTCTCTCACTAGGTCCTCGCTTACCGTTCCAGCCTGAAGCATGGAACGGTAGCGCTGTGGAGTCGTTCGAGACAACACAAAAAATCCTTGGTAGCTCACTAGGCGCTGTGGAGTCGTTCGAGACAACACAAAAAATCCTTGGTAGCTCACTAGGCACACTGCCTAAGTTCTTGCCACGAAAACTTCCATTATTGATATGGTTCCCGGAAATTGTTATCATGATTCAGGTCTGGGGGATGTAGCTCAATTGGCTAGAGCGCAGCATTCGCATTGCTGAGGTTGTGGGTTCGAGTCCCATCATCTCCACCAGGAGATTTTTGTGTTGTCTCTCGCTCGAAACAACACAAAGAATCTTGATAGTTTGTCAAGTCCTGCTAGTTGTAAATCGCATGCAGTCCGATACTGACAAAAAGTATTACCCTGTTATCGAGTGGTTTAAATATAATTCGGTATTTCATATCGATTGAAATATTCCATAGTCCATCAAGTTTTTCTTTCAATTTATGAAGCCTAATCGAAGGATGAAACGGATTGGCACGAAATAATTTTTCAGCCTTGCATGTTTTTTTTGAATATCTTTCGGGAGACTTAAAAATTGAGTTTCAAACTCCTTGTTATAGCGAAATTCTTTTACTTGCATAAATCCGCGAGACTTTTAAGCTTCTTGGTTTTTCCGGAAATGTAATCTTTTTCCGCTCTCCCGGCTATTTCGACAAGCTCGTTTTCGGAAATCAGACTTTTTTCAAGCTCGATCATATAAATGATATATGCGCTTGTTGTTTTATTGGCTTTTCTGGCGCGTTTTTCTATTTCTTCCTTCATTGAGTCCTCGCTATGAGTCTATAAGACTATTCGTTTATTGGGCTTTATTCCGCAACTCCGCCTTCTGCAACTCTGCTTTTCGTGCTATAATATACAGATATGTTAGACGAAATTTTAAAGCTGGTAGTGGCTCATAAGGCTTCTGATATCCATCTTAAAGTTGGACAGCCGCCCGTGCTTCGTATGCCGAATGGAGATCTTTTATCCGATAACAAGCTCTCTCAATTGACTGTGGAACAGATTGAGGAGATTGCGAAAAAGATAGTGAGCGACAAGAAATACGATGAGTTTAAGAATAAAAAACAGGCCGATTCGGCTTATACGTTTCCGGGCGTTGGAAGATTCAGGGTGAATGTTTATTATGAAAATAGTGGTCCGGCGGTTGCTTTCAGATTGATTCCGGTTGAAATTCCACCTTTTGAAAAACTAGGATTGCCGGCGGTTTTGGCCGAGTTGGCTATGAAGCCGAGAGGGTTACTGCTTATTACCGGGCCTACCGGGAGTGGTAAGTCCACGACTTTGGCTTCACTGATAAATATCATAAATGAGCAAAAGAGGTGTCATATCGTGACGATCGAAGATCCGATCGAGTATATTCACGTTTCTAAAAAAAGCTTGATGACTCAGCGCGAGGTGGGTACCCATGCGGATAGTTTTCCGGATGCGATTAAGGCGAGTTTGAGGCAGGATCCCGATGTGATTATGGTTGGCGAGATGAGAGATCTTGAAACCATTGCGGCGGCGGTGACTTTGGCGGAAACTGGGCATTTGGTTTTGGCGACATTGCATACTCAAGATGCCGCGCAGTCGGTTGATCGTATTATCGATGTTTTTCCGGCTTATCAACAGGAACAAATAAGGGCGCAATTGTCCACTTCGCTTGTTGGGGTTGTTTCTCAGGTTTTGATACCGGTTATAGATGGTTCCAGGCGTATTGCGGCTTGCGAGGTGATGGTTTCGAATGATGCTGTTAAAAATTGTATTAAAAACGGCGAAACTCATCAGATTTATTCCATGATTCAGATAGGCAGGGACGAGGGAATGCAGACGATGGATTCAGCTTTGGCCGTGTTGGTTAAGGAGGGGTTGGTGGATTTGAGTACCGCACTCGGCAAGGCTCGTGATGTTTCTTTATTTAAATCTTTATTAAATTAAATTTATGGCAGGTATAAAAGAGATTCTGGGTAAATTTTTCACTTCCGAGGATGTGGCGAAATCTCTTTCGGCGCTTTTTAAAGAAGTCGCTTTTAAAAAAGGTGACGTTGTTTTTAAGGAGGGGTCGAATAGCAGAGAGCTTTATTTGATAGCGGAAGGTGAGGTGCAAATACTTAAAGAGATTCCGGGTGGAGGGATGAAAATTTTTGCGGTTTTGGGTGAAGGTGATGTGTTTGGTGAAGGGTCGCTTCTCTCTTCCAGACCGAGGAGTGCTTCTGCGGTTGCGGTTTCTTCTGCTGTGCTTTATATGTTCAAATATGACGATTTCAAGACCCTTTTACAAAAAGAGGCGGCTGTTGCGGGATTTGAGAGGCGCTTGCGCCGAGGTTTTGAAAAAACTTTCCGATGTTACGGTTTCCGAGCAGGCCTGTGTGCTTTTGCATAATGTTGCGACCGCGAAAGAGGATATGTTTGCGGTGGGAGAGGGGAGCGATGCTGAATTTATATCTAAAATTACAGCCATTTCGTCAGATAAGGTTAAGATGTTTTTGGAGGCTCCTTCGTTGAGATATGAAAATGAGAAAGGTGTGACTTTGTGGTTGCCGATCAGGAATTCTCAAGGTAAATTTTTAGGAATTGTTATACTTGGAAACAAGGAAGGCGAATTTATCGGTGACCAAGTTAAACTTGCCGTGGCTGTGACTGAACAGCTTGGGACGGCGATTGATAGGCATTACAAACAAGAGGATGATAAGGAAAAGCAGAGGTTGAAGCAGAGGATAGTTTCGGGGCTATAATAGGAAATTTTTTATGGCGCTGATTTTACCGTTTGCGCATGAATTATAGAGATTGATGATTTTGCTTCCAATAACCACAATATCGGCATGTTTTGAGGCTGTTGATATTTGTTGTTTGTTTGATATGCCAAAACCTAAAGCCAGCGGTATTTTGATATACCGCCGTATTTTTTTGAGATAAGAGTTCAGTTTCGGATTAAGTTTGTTTTTTTCTCCCGTTGTTCCGAAAGTTGATACGCAATATACGAAACCGGTTGCGACTTTGGCGATTTTCTTAAGTCTTGTCGGAGGAGTAATCGGTGAAATGATTTGGATGGCGTGAAGTCCGTGTTTTTTGCAGTTCTCGAGATAATGTTCGTGTTTTTCTTCATTTATCGGAATATCCGGGATAATAAGTCCGTAAACGTCAGCTTCGCGAGCTTTTTTGCAAAATTTCTCAAGACCGTAACGGAATGGAATATTGAAATAAGTCATGATTAAAATCGGTGTTTTGATTTTTTTCGTTATTCTTTTTATCAATTTCAAACAGTCTTCGGTTGTCACTCCGTTTAAAAGAGCTCTCTTATTTGCCTCCATGATCGTAGGGCCATCGGCAATAGGGTCGGAAAAAGGGATTTGTATCTCTATAAAAGAAACACCCGTTTCAGCCATTGCCAATATGATTTTTTCACATTCGATCATGCCTGGATATCCTGCGACCACATGTGTCATTTTCATAAATATTAAAATTAAATTTTTCGCTCACTATAAAAAGGTCTTTGTCGCCTCGTCCGGAACAGTTGAAGACGATTATTTTATCCTTATCCAATTTCGGTGCCAATTTCATGGTTTCGGCAAGCGCGTGACAAGATTCGAGTGCTGCGAATATGCCTTCCGTTTTCGCCAACATTTCGTATGCCGATAAAACATCTTTATCCAGCGAGTATGTCATGTTAATTCGTCCGATATCTTTTAAATAAGCGATTTGCGGTCCGACTCCCGAATAGTCCAATCCTGCGGAAATACTGCTTGTTTCTTTCAGTTGACCGTCTTTATTTTGTAAAAAATACGATTTAAATCCTTCAGCCACTCCGGGTTTTCCCGTTTGAAATCTTGCTGCGTGATCGCATTTTGTTTCCGTTTCGTAAATCCCCTTGCCTCCCGCTTCGACTCCTATCATTTTCACATCTTTATCGTCCAAAAAATCGCAAAAAAGTCCCATGGCGTTACTTCCACCGCCGACACAGGCGATTAAGTAATCCGGTTTAATCTCTTTGCGAACTTCTTTGCCGATTATGCTTTGAAAATAAGCGTTCATCGCGGGGTAAGGATGTGGTCCGCAAACCGTTCCCAGAAGATAATGCGTGTCTTTCGGATTGGAAATCAGATCTTTCAGTGCCGCATTAATCGCATCGCGCAATATTTGACCACCGTCTTTTACAGGTACAACTTTAGCGCCGAGTCTTTCCATATAAAAAACATTCGGGAGTTGTCTTTTGTAATCTTTCGTTCCCATATAAATCACGCAATCGAGTCCGAATTTCGCGCAAACGGTAGCTGTCGCCAGTCCATGTTGACCCGCCCCGGTTTCGGCTATTACTCGTTTTTTGCCGACTCTTTTGGCGATCAATGCCTGTCCCAAGCAATGATTGATTTTGTGAGCTCCGGTATGATTCAAACCTTCGTTTTTAAGGAAAATTTTCGCTCCTCCGAGTTTTTTCGTGAGATTTTCACAAAAATATAACGGAGTCGGTCTGCCGGAATAATTTTTATAAAGATTATTCAATTCGGTTTTAAAGCTTGAATCTTTAATCGCCTCGTAAAATGTGGTTTCAAGCTCTTCCATTATCGGGATTAAAAGCTCGGGGATATACCTTCCGCCATATTGACCGAAATGTCCGGTTTTATTAAACATGTATTTTTTCAAACTTTTCATAGTTGTTTCATTAAAGATTCGAAAGTATTGAAATTCAAAGATTGATTCCCGTCGCATAGAGCTTCCTTCGGATTATTGTGGACCTCGATTATCAAGCCATGAGAACCCGCCGATAATGCGGCTTTTGCCAAAGGTATTACCAAGTCGAAACGTCCTGCGCTGTGGCTCGGATCGGCGATAATCGGTAAATGGGACTCTTTTTGAATGAGAGCGAGAGTGTTTAAATCCAATATGTTTCTCGACGATGTTTCAAAAGTGCGGATACCTCGTTCGCACAGTACGACATTCGGGTTCCCGCGTTTCAAAATATATTCGGCGGCAAGCAAAAATTCTTCCATTGTCGAAGACATACCTCTTTTGAGAAGAATAGGTTTGCCGATGTCGGCAACGCGTTCCAGTAAATCGAAATTGCTCATGTTGCGAGAGCCTATTTGGATCATGTCGACATTTTTAAATAAATCCAAGTCCAAGACGGATGTGATTTCGCTGATAATCGGGATGCCAACTTCTTTTGAAATAGTTGTTATTATTGAAAG
>Ga0076331_141_pt1 | contig 9553 bp, 6 predicted proteins | sample RifGroA2_FD_67838 | JGI IMG/M metagenome (GOLD analysis project Ga0076331, IMG submission 67838) | Peregrinibacteria bacterium GW2011_GWA2_43_8
CCAGAATTTTGCCGCAAGAAACAAAAAAAACATTCGGGAAAGGAGAACTTATTCGTATGGCGCTCATTGCCATCACGGTGGTCTTGCTTTTGAACTCTTTGCAAATTTATTCGCGTGTGCGAGAAACGAAAGATGCCGTCATGGACGCGGCGTATGCGGGATACGAAAGCATGCTTGGAGCAAGTCCGACCGGCATGGACGAATCAGCGAAAGCTTTCGAGATGGCGGGAGACTTGATCTGGTATCTTACGGATAATACCGAAATCGCGAACTCAAATAAATACATCAAAACGGCCGAAAATTTGCTCTCCGCCGGGACGGCGATATCATCCGCCGGAGAACTTTTTACCAAATTCGCGGATGACGTTCAAGAAGTGTCCGGCAACGTGCTTACGGAAAACACGGGGCGAAAATCTTCGCTGACGGAAACCCTCAAAACGTCGTTCGACACATATTTGATTCCGGCATTTAACGAGCTGAAAACGGCACAATTTTATTTGGACTCCGCCAATCTCGACATATTGCCGGACGAATATTCGGACAAGATCGAACTTGCGAAAGAGTACTTGAGCGAATTGAATATGTTTTTCGAAGAAATATCGCAAAATTTCCCGACCATAATGGCTTTGCTCGGCGACGAATATCCGCAGAAATACATGATTTTGCTTGAAAACAACAGCGAACTCCGACCGGGCGGCGGATTTATCGGAAGCTTCATTTTGATGGACGTGAATGACGGATATATAGAATCGATGACATTTCATGACATCTACGAATTCGACGGGTCGTTCAACGAATATATAGCCCCGCCGGTTGATGAAATAGCGTACCTTACATGTTGCTGGGGGTTGAGAGACGCGAATTACTCTCCCGATTACGCGATATCGTCGGAAAAGGTGGCGTGGTTCCTTGAGAAAGAAGGCGGTCCGACGGTGGACCATGTTTTGATGATGGATTTATCTTTGGTAAAAGATCTGATAGATGCGGTTGGTCCGATCGAAATCGAATCGCTCGGCGCGGAACTTACGGGCGAGAATTTCGAACTGATTTTGAGTTATATTGTTGAATCGAAATTGATGGGTATCGAAAATCCAAAATCCATTCTCGAAGAAATTATCCCAGAAGTTAAATCATCCGCTCTCGACCCTGAAAATATAGACGACGTAATTTCCATATTGCTTGAGAGCGCTCAATCCAAACATTTTGCCGCTTACAGCAAAAACGAAGATATGCAAAACTTTTGGCGAACTCTTAATCTCGATGGCGAACTGTATTTGCCGGGCGCGGAAGACGATTATTTATTGGTTACAGAAAGCGGTATAGGCGGCAACAAAACGGACAGCTTCATAGACCAGGCAATCAAACATCAGACTTTAATATCGCGCGAAGGAACACTCATGGATAAATTAACCATCACGAGAGAACACACATTCGATTCCGAAGTCGAAACTTGGCAATACGAAACACTCTCAGCACTCGGATTCACGGAAATAACGGATGCGGTTAAAAGTATTCTTGGGCAAGGCGACAACGTCGCGGGTATGCGAGTTTATGTCCCGAAAGGTACAACACTGGACTCTTACGACGGCGATATCGAAGGAGAAGTGACAACGACTTACGACGAAGACCTCGATTTGAATTATTTTTATTTCATCATAAGAACCAAACCCGGAGAAACGACGAATGTTGAACTGACTTACACCCTTCCGTTTACGCTGAACATGGACCCGGCGGACGACTATTTCTTATATGTCGAAAAACAACCGGGCATGGACAACACGACTTTCAAAAAAGAGATTATCGCGCCGAATCTTAATGCCGACGCATTCTATCCCGAAGGAGAATTTACGGAAGGAGAAGATCTCATTTACAAATACGAAACCTCTCTCGACAGCCCGCTACATCTGGGAGGAGTATTTAGCCGCTAGACCGCGTATGCCAAACAAACTTTACATTCAGGCTCAAAGAAGCGAGATCACCGAGCATCTCATTTATAAAAAACTTTCCGCATACGAAAAAAATCCGCACAACAAGAAAATCCTCGAAAAAATTTCACAAGACGAACTCAAACATTATGGATTTTGGCGCGCTCGCACACGGCAAGATGTCGCACCGAATAAAATAAAAATTGTTTTCTACCTTCTTGTGGCAAGAATTTTCGGACTTACTTTTGGAGTCAGACTTATGGAAAAAGGGGAGGAGTTGACCCAGGTGAATTACGAGAAAATTTCTCAAGATCTTCCGGAAGTCAAAAAGCTTATCAAGGACGAAGATGAACACGAGCAATCTTTGATAGAAATGATCAACGAAGAAAAACTTGAATATATAGGTTCGATGGTTCTCGGGTTAAACGATGCGCTTGTCGAACTTACCGGAGCGTTGGCCGGGTTTACTTTGGCGCTCGGCGATACGCGACTCATCGCTTTGACGGGTGGGATTATGGGGATAGCGGCCTCCCTTTCGATGGCGACGTCGGGATATCTTTCGGCGAGAGCCGATGGCAAAAAAAATCCTCTGAAATCATCAATATATACAGGGATGGCGTATGTACTGACGGTGGTTATATTGATAGCTCCATATTTGCTTTCGGAGAATCCTTATATCGCACTCGGAATAACTTTGGCGAGTGTGATTTTGATAATTTTGCTTTTCACTTTTTATACATCGGTTGCCAAAAATATTCCGTTCAAACAAAGATTCCTCGAGATGGTGGGAATAAGTCTCGGAGTTGCGATATTCACTTTCGGGATCGGGTACGCGGTGCGCGTTTCGTGGGGGATCGAAATTTAGCTATATTTTCCGTTGTTTGCGGGTCGGTGCAAGCTTCCGCGAACGTGTTAAAAGTCTGTATGTTCTCGGGGAAATCAAACAAGTTGGGGCTGGTATGTACATCATCCACAAAATCGAGATAAGCAAGTCTCAAAATGAATTTTAAAACATCTTCATTGCCGACCTCGTTATTCGGCGGATCGAACGTGATCGCCAGATGAGTCCCGATATCCGATATGGTATCCGATTGGTCAATATGACTGATATTCAAGCCGTAAGATTTTGCCAGATTGCCAATTTCTCCCAAAATGCCGGGTTCATCGGTCACAGTCAGCGCTATAGTCGGAGAAGCTTTTCTGTCCACATAAAAAGCAAAAACTTTAAGCGGATCGAAACGTCCGGTTCCGACGCGAGACAAAACGGCGTCATGGGCTTTATGAAAGCAAGATGCTATTTCGCGTAACAAATCTTCTTTCTTTTGAGATGAGCGGGTCGAACGGAATTCGGACAATTTTGCCGAAATCGTACAGTCGTTAACGCCAAAGGGATTTGAGGCGTGTATTAAAAGGGTACGCAAGAGAGGAGCATCTTCGGATAAACCGAATATATCCGCCAAGCGCACTATGTGTTTTTCGGCTCTGGCTATGCTACCACTTTCAAAAGAAGTCTCTGCCGGACATGTTCTTTTGAAAAATCTTTCAACCAAATCTCCAAATCTTTCATCGGTCGCAAAAGAGACCCATCCGAGGTCGAATCGGGTATCGTCGCAAGGCTCGTCATCGAAATGTAGCCGACAATGATCTCCGTTTCCCAGTCCGTCAAATAAAGATAAATTTTGCGTGAAACGCATATGAGTGTCCGGTTGCTCGTGTGTAATACTCGCACAGATCGCGATCGGTTGTGACAACAATGGTTTGACGTAAAACGATTTTCTCAATAAGTCTGAGAACGTCACCGGGAGTTTTCGGTTGCGGACCTCTCACCCCGGCCTCTCTCAAAGCCAACTTGATACGCCTCTTGATGTAACTGGGCAAAGGACGGTTCGGATCTTGTAAGATTCCGCGCTTCGATTCGGCTTCCCGCTTGGATGTATTGATGCGTATTGGGATTGTCAGTTGAGTTTCATCATCGGTTAGATAAAGCATGATACCGCGATTTGGCATCCCGATCGGTGTAACACTTAATGGACCTTTGAAAATTCTGAAACCGGACACTTTTTCAATCAGAGAGCGCAAAGAAAACAAGTCCGCATCACTTCGCGCAAGAACGACAACTTCAAAAAGCGGATGATCCTCGGGGATGGCGGGACAATAATCGGGACGTTGGAGTTCCGATAATGTAATGAAATCTTCAAGCGGAGTGGGCGATATCAAAACGGTATCAATATCACCGCGAATCGGTTCGAACAAATCTTGAATTCGATCTCTGATACGTAGACGAGTCGTTTCCGTCTCTGCGCCCGCCGAATTATTATCAAACGATTCCAGAAGAGCGGTTACATGATGATTCAAGGCAACCTCTTCGTTGGTTATTACAGGTCCGGCTTCCGCCAAAGCCAGCCTTGCCAAAGTTATTTTATTTCCAAACAGTTTTTGTAACAGTAAGGATATGCAAGTTTCATCGTCCGTGCCGAGAATTCGCATAATGCCCTCTCTCTGCATGCGATTAAATTGTCCTCTTATATCCCGTTTATGATGCCGATCGTAATAATCCACGCCGGCGCCAACCAGTTTTTTGTGAGCGTCTTCTAATTGTAAAACCCTGGCCAAGGCCGCCCAATGAGGCAAGATAGCCATTGCCAATTTCTCCAACGCTCTTGCGTCTTCAAGACCGCCGAGAGTCAAAGCGTTTTGAGGCTGCTCGCAAACTTTTACGGCGGCGGCATAAGGATCTTGCGACATCTGTTCGTAAACTCTGATCAAAACAGCTTGATCTCTTCGTCTTCGAAAGTCGGCCTTATCTTCATCCGGCAACGATCTTCTTCGGTCTCTTTTTGTCAGGGCGCAGACGGAAGAAAACACCTCCCTTTTAACACGTTTGAGTTTTGATGACGGGCTTTCTCCGGAAGTTGTACCGGTGAATTTGTCGCGATACAATTCATCGCAAAACAAAAAATCATGTCTTGGGGTTATCTTTGATCCGGGCGAAAAATCTTCCCGATGCAAAAGGAGATCTTCGATAGTATCATGTTTCAATCCGCTCAAAGTTCGCGGGAGTCCCACCAAATTATGTGCTGTCAGCTCGTCTACGGCGCCGATTAAATGAGAATCAAAATACGAAGTCTTCCCATCTTTTCGCATTCGGTCTCTCCAAAGGTAATTTTCATAAACAAATTCATAAACCAAGGTGATAAAAGCGTCTTGCGGATGGAGTGCGCGACCTATCTCTTTTCGTGCCGCTTGTATCGCCATAATTCTCTCGGTGATAGTCGCTTCCAATTGTTTCCCGGATTCACCCTTAAGCCGACTCGCCAACCCTCGAGTGAGCACACTCTTCTTTAAACGCGCCAAAATTCCCAATTGCGTAAAAGCCTGTTGTACGAGAGCGGGATTATGCGGTTCATCATGTTTTTGCTTGGTGGTCTCTTCGTTAATAATCCTTTTATTTCGTTCTATCTCTTGCGCGACATAAATTTCATCAACTTTGACGCCATCAATCTCGATTTCTGAATCCGGGATACAGCTTCCTTCCGTGGAAATCATATTGAAAATCTCTGAAACAACGCTCTTTATTTCCGCCGTTTCGGCACTCGATAATCCTTCGCGCCTGTCGTAAAGAACGATGGGACCCACAGTTCCATACCTTCGAGGAGCTTCCACGGTATCCTCGACACCTCTTTCCACGGTTTCATTAGACCCTGGGCGCATAAGCCACAATTAAGGCTTATTTTATACTGCGAAACGCAAAGGATGTCAAATCGTTCCTCAACCCGATCTACGCATTTATCCAATATCCGTGCAAATTACAATGTTCTACCGCTTCAAGCGAGCTATCAAATTTTACACCATCAAAGACTGCGACAGGGTCGGTTCCGGGCTTCAATGAGACCTTTTTAAAAACCCCGCCATTTTTATATAAAACGACAGTCATAATGTAATGCGTTTCCAACATCGGATGAGGTACCGCGCCGATTTTCACTTTTAAAAAATCGCCATCCGCCTCAATAACCGGCACATGCTTTTCTTGAGCCTCGCCACCGGTAAACTCTTCTCCGAGATGATGGACTCTTTCAAACTCGGATTTTGGAGCTCCGCAAACCGGGCATACCCAAGAATCAGGCAAAGTTCGAATATCCCCTTTAAACTTATACGCGCAAATTTTACATATGTGTTGATCCATTTTTATTTTTTACAGTCTTCTCCCGAACATCTTTTCCAATTCTCCATACGTCATCCTTATCATTGTAGGCCTTCCGTGCGGGCATGTCTCTTTTCTATCTATTTTAAAAAGCTCGTCAATCAGAGCAACCTGCTCTTCATGCGATAATTTCTGTCCAAACTTAACCGCGCTTCTGCATGCCGCAAAATGTATGAGATAATCTCTTTTTGACTGCATCGAGCCACCCGATTTTTTAAGCTCCGAAAGATCATCAATAAGCCCTCTCAAAATCTCTCCCGAGTCATTTTTAACCATATCTGCGGGCAAAGAAGTTACCAAAAAAGTATTTCCTCCAAACTCTTCGACTTCGACGCCGATTTCTTTTAAAGAACCCAGATTGCTCCTTATAATCTCCGCTTCGGCCGCCCCGAAATCTATCGGTTGCGGGGCCAACACGGCTTGTGAAACCAACTGAGACTTTTTAACCGTATCCAGAATTTTTTCATACATAACTCTCTCGTGCGCCGCATGTTGATCTATAATAACCAACCCGTTGTCATCCTCCGCCAAGATGTACGAATTCGCAATCTGCGCAACAGGCTTCAATTCCGATGTTCTACCTTTTTGCATTATCTCGATAAAATCTTTTATGCCACCGGGTTCCCTGAATTCCATTTGTAACGGGATGGCAGTATCAGCCTCGATTTGCACTTTCGGCACAAGGATATTTTTATTCAAAGCCGACTCCACGCACCCGTAAACCGATCTGTAAACTTCGTTTTGTTTCAAAAATCGCACCTCCAATTTCCTGGGATGAACGTTCACATCAACATCTTCCGGGATAACCTTAATATTAAGTAAAAACCACGGAAACTTCTCGTGCATCAACATCGAATAATAAGCCTCCTTAACCGCATGAGCGATAATATTACTCTGTATCAGGCGACCGTTTAGAACTATAAATTGCCCCTTCTTGTTTGACCTTGAAACTATCGGCTTGCCTATAAAGCCGTTTATCGAAAATCCCGTCCCTCCGTAATAAACGGGTACCAAATTGTCATAAATTTCCTTCCCGAAAATCGCCAAAATTCTATTCTCCGATATATCCGACGAAACATCCAAAACAACCTTCCCATCAGATATAAGCTTAAAAGCGATATCCGGTCTCGAAATGGAAAATCCCTGCATAAGCTCGATTATATATCTGGTTTCGGTGCTCTCGTTCTTCATATATTTTCTTCTTGCCGGGGTGTTGTAAAACAGGTTGAAAACCGAAATTTTAGTTCCCGGAGCGCACCCGCAATCCGACACGTCGAATATAACGCCTCCTTTTGCCTTCAAAAACGTGCCCGAAACGTCATCTTTCCTTCCGGTTTCCATCTCCGTCATAGATACGGATGCTATAGAGGCCAAAGCCTCTCCTCTGAAGCCCAAAGTGGATATGGCGAAAAGGTCCTTCCCGCTCGCAATCTTACTTGTTGCATGCCTTTCCCAAGCCATTTTGGCGTCCTCGCGGAGCATCCCGGATCCGTTATCGGATACGATTATCGCCTCAAGTCCGCCGGATACTATTTCACAAGTTATCTCGGTTGAACCGGCATCTATCGCATTTTCAACAAGCTCTTTTACGACGGAAGCGGGTCTTTCAACAACCTCTCCCGCGGCGATCTGATTTATAAGTGATTCGGGTAGAACTCTTATTAAAGCCATAAAATTAAGTTAAGCGAAACACATTGTGCTAATCGTTTGCCTGTTTGCATACCAAATAAAGTTGACAAACACAAAAAAGCAAGTAAAATATCCTTTCAAAGTGCTAAAATCCAGACACGTAAGCTAATAATAACTATGTGTCTATAAGTTTATCCGCCTACAAAACTACCCACGCACCATGTCGCAAGTAAACGAAGAAGCGCGTAAAACCAGGCACAAGAAGTTTTTCTCCATATATGCGGCAAGTCCGACAACGGGGAAAATCAAGCACGGCTTATCGAAAGTCGGAAGATACTTGAGCGCATACTCTCCGATTAATATAAGTCTGCCATCGGTTGATTTGCAAAGTCCGGAATCACCCGTATTTACACCGAGAAAATTCGCCAAAAACATGGTAATCATGACATTGGCTTTCTTTGTTTTGATATCTTTTGATATAGGGCAAGCTTCGGTTATAGGGCAAGGTGCGGGATGGGAGATGGAAGAGGCAGGGGATTTGTTGGCTTTGACAACAGATCTCAATCTTCTTGCCGACCAAGAAGGCTATTTGGTAAAAGCCATGCCCATGAACGGCACGCCGACGTATCAAGAAAACAGAACGGAAGATGTCTCTTACACAGTGCAAAGCGGCGATACGTTATCAGGTATAGCTTACCGATTCGGCTTGAATCAAGACACGATAATGGCGGCTAACAGTATGACTAACGCCAACTACCTTAAATCCGGCAAAGACTTAACGGTTCCGCCGAAAGACGGTGCTTACATCAAAGTTGAAAGCGGCGACACTTTGGAATCTTTGATAACGGAGTACAACGGAGATATCGATCTTACAAAAAAGGTTAATGACATAGGAGAAGATAACGCAGTTGTCGAAGGCGAGAAAATATTTATAGCGGGCGAAGAAGTTGCCGAAAAATATATCGCATCCATCAAGCCGGTCTATACGGCCTCCTCGTATACCAGTACTTATAGTTACACCTATTCGTCGGACGGTACTTCGTACGACAGCGTTGATGTTGAAACGACTTACGCATCCGCGGATTTCGTTTATCCGACGCAAGGTGTTCTGACTTGCGGCTGGAAATGTTATTACGGACATTACGCGTACGATATCGGTAACAGATCGCAACCCGCGATAGTTGCGGCTTCGGACGGTACGGTTACGACTGCGGCTTACGGTTGGAACGGAGGTTACGGAAATTACGTGGTTATAGATCATGGCAACGGATACACGACCCTATACGCCCACATGGAAGAGTTATATGTTTCGGAAGGCGAATATGTGACTATGGGCACGGCTATCGGTAAAATGGGCAATACGGGTAAAGTATGGGGAGCGACAGGCATACACTTGCACTTCGAAATCAGTTACGACGGTACGAAATTCCCGGCTTGCGACGTGGGGATATGTTACTAGGCAGTGTTCACGTAGATTTTGTGCAGTTCAAGGCACGACGACGAAGTGATACTGAATCTGTAGCTTCCCTTCGGGTTGAGGCATAACATATCTGTCTTAGGTACAGCGCACTCCTCGTGTCGTGAATCCAGACATGTTATGCACCAACCATCGTAAAAAATATATGTGAACACTGCCTAGGGTGCGCAGACCCTAATTTGGAGCAGAAGAGAGGGGGGGGCAAAAAAAACGACGTCAAGTAAATCTTGACATACGGTTTTCGACGAGGGGCTATTTGCGCTTATTCTTGCGGAGAATTGTCGAAAATTTGTTGTCGGGCGAGTTTGACAAAGGGGGAGG
>Ga0076331_138_pt1 | contig 7753 bp, 8 predicted proteins | sample RifGroA2_FD_67838 | JGI IMG/M metagenome (GOLD analysis project Ga0076331, IMG submission 67838) | Peregrinibacteria bacterium GW2011_GWA2_43_8
AGGAAGAGTTGAACATATTGATTTGCGGCAAAAACGGCTCCAACGTGGATACGATTATTTTCACAAATATAAATGCGGAGAAAAACAAGGTGACGATGATCAGTATCCCGCGCGATCTTTATTACGAAGATAAAAAAATCAACAGCGTCTATTTCTACTACGGAATGGACGAATTCATTTCTCAAATAGAGAAAATAATAGGCAGGGAAATAGACAAATATATGCTCGTGGACATGTACGTTTTCGCCGATATAATAGATCTGATGGGTGGCATAGACATAACGCTCGAGGAAGATTTAATAGATCCGAGTTATGTGACTTATGACAGCGGTGTATGGAGCACTCTTTATTATCCCGCCGGAGATTATCATTTGAACGGCACTCAAACATTGCGAGTCGCGCGTTCTCGCCATTATTCATCCGATTACGATAGGGCGGAGCGCCAACAGATGATTTTGGAGGCTATTAAAGCAAAAGCACTGGACATGGGAATCGAAGACACCGGAACCCTTTATGAAATGGTCGAGACGGTCTTGGATGATACGGAAACAGATATAAGTTTAAACGAAGCCCTGCTTTATTATGTTAAGTACAAAGATTACGAAATCGCTCGCGGGAACGTGATCAGTACCGGTAATGTACTTCAAACCGAACACGAATACGTGAACTACGACACTTCCGCCAGCGAAGAGGTCTGCGACGAAATCACCGGAATCTGCGAAATCAAAAACTTCGTCTACACCTTACTACCGTATGAAGGCAACTGGGACTATATCAAGTGGTATGTTGACGGGGTGCTGGGGGAGTAAACAGCAAGCAAATATTTTGTATTGTGAACGATTCCGCAGTACTCCCGTTCAACTTCCAAGAACGGGAAACGAGGACTTAGTGAACAATACAAAATATTTGCCTCTGGTGCCGAGGGGCGGAATTGAACCGCCGACGCAAGGATTTTCAGTCCTTCGCTCTACCACTGAGCTACCTCGGCAAACTTTTATCAAAGACAAAAAGCAGTTTATAGAAACGGTGTCGCTAATTCAATGGCATTTTGAAAACATAAATGATATAAGTAACCACCTATAACTCAAGTAACGATGGAAAATTGCAGACACGAATGGGTGGAAAGCACGGAAGCTCTATGCAATGACTTCAGTAATATAAGAGAACAGTTCGGACTCGAACGCGAAGATTTTCAAGAATGGCTGGCAAGGAGAGCATGGGAGGAAAGCCAAGCGTTCATTAACGGGTTCAGAGCGTTTGTGTGCGAACGCTGTAACGCTATGGAGGTTTTACATCAAGAAGATCACAGATCGTTACCGCCCCTTCCTAAAACCGAAGAACAACAAAACGCAGCATGGAGACAAAGATGGGGGAACATGCCAAAAAAACCGCCAACGAATTCCTCGGGCGATACCGGCAACATTATCATTATTGGTCGCCCAAGAGTCCTATGGAGACGACGCGATGACGAAAATCGCTAGTAATACATCTCCAACAAATCCACGATCGAATTATGTGCATCTATCAGCTCGTCATAATATACAAATACATAATCGTAATCAGCACTGTTTTCCCCGGTTACCAATCCGGCTTTCGAATCATCGATAATATTTTTTACCCCCGCTTCATAACTTGTCAGAGTGCCCAAATAGCCGGTTTCGAAAGCGCTAAACAAGCTGTCGTAATCGCTTGAATATATCGCGGAAACTTCTTGTTCCTCTTCGGCATGTTTGGAAACGAGGCTGTTATAAATATCTTCCAATCCGGTAACGTCCGGATTCGTAAAATCCCAATAAGAAAGAGTGTCCGACGCTTCTTCCGCCAAATCGGAAAGTAAAGTCAGTGAGACGCCGATTTTCTCAACCGGATCGGTTGAATCCTCATTGAGTTCTCCTCGAGCTTCCTTTTGCGCTCCGGAAATCAAATCGAACAAGGCGGCTTGCGAACCTATGGTGTCGTAATAATTATTAATTATCGTCTCATCCAAAGTCGCGGCGTAAGAAACGTCGTTTTTATATTCGCTCGAGCTGTAATAATCGGCCGCTTCTTTATAAGAGGTGAGAAATGTTTCATAACCGGCGAGATATGTCTTCGCGGCATATTCGATGGCGCCTTCTTTTGTGTCATCGGCGATATCCATATTTTCGGATAATAAGTCGGTCTTCGCTTGCTCCAAATCGGCGACGACGGTACCATAATAAGATCCGTAAAAAAATATTTCATCATCGACCGTTACGGCTTCCGGCACATAATAAAGATAATCGTTGAAAGCATAATCAAGATTGTCGGCGAGAGGATTCAAATAATCTATATAAGTGTTGAGATACTCGTTTTCATCCATCGTTGAAGAAAGGAAATTATATTCAAACTGACAACCACTCAACAAAGATATCGTAATAACCGCAAGTAAGATTTTTTTCATTGTTTTTTTGTTTAGGTTTTAACAGAGAACTTATACGTTAAATCTTAGAAAATTTCAAATTTAATATCTTCGGGTGGCACGCCGTTTGCCAACAAATATTGTTTCATTTCATCTGTCATGGATTTATTTCCGCACATGTAAACTCTTATATTTTCAAAATCCATTGCGGTTTTAGGTACGATTTCGGTGACGCGACCAACCAACCCTGTCCAATCGCCTTCAGGTTTGGAAAGCGTTAATTTCAAATCTAAATCTTTGTATTTTTCTGCCCAAAAAATATCTTTCGCGTGCCTGAGGCCCCAAAACAAAGTCCCGCCTTTATTCTCTTCGATCATTGCGTTTATCGGGGCGATTCCGGTGCCGGTAGCGATAAAAACAATATTCTTTTTTGGATTCTCATCAAAAACAAAATGTCCGAAAGGTCCACTCAAAGAGAGTTCCGCTCCGACATCAAGTCCGGCTAAAAATCGGGAACCCCTCCCGTCGGGAAGAATTTTCACAATGAGAGAGAACTTATTGTCGACTCCTCCGCGCGTGGTTATCGAATATGCTCTGCGAGCTTTCGGCTCTTTGCCATCCAAGACATCGACCATGATAAATTGTCCACTTTTATGCTGAAAACCAGGTTCGACTTCGATATCAAATTGGATGACATCGTACGTCAGCTCTTTTTTTACAACCAGTTTTCCTTTAAAGTTCCCCATGTCATGAGCATTTTAATTTTCAAACGTACTTAAAACAATGAGAAAGAGTTTGTATTGTCAGCCGATCAGAGTTGATGCGATCGAGAAAATCGCTGGTAAAATTTCGAAATCCGCCGATATTGTCGAAATATGGCTCGATCATTTGAAAGACCTTGATTTTGAAAAACTTTTAAAAATAAAAAACAAAAAACTTTTCTTATACGTGTTGAAAAGCAAACGCGAGCAAGGAAAATTCAAAGGCTCCGAAAAATCGAGAGTCGAACTTTTAATCAAATCATTAAATTACGGTGCGGACTATGTGGATATAGATATAAAAACCGACATCGCACTCATTAAAAAACTTCTCAAGGTCGCAAAATCCCAAAAAGTAAAAACGATAATTTCGTATCACGATTTTGAAAAAACGCCGACAAACCTCCACGCAATTTACAAAAAAATCTCAACTCTAAACCCCGACATAATTAAATTTTCAACCAAAATCAACAAAGTTCACGACATCGCCGAACTTTTTTCTCTCTTAAAGAATAACAAGAAGAAAATCATTACGCTCGGCATGGGCGAAAAGGGGGAAATCACAAGAATCCTTGCGCCCAAACTGGGCAACTACTTATACTATGCGCCGTTACACAAAGAAGATAAGACCGCAGACGGTCAATTAACTTACGAAGAACTTAACAACTATTGGCAATGAGTCTCAAAATCGGAATTGTAGGGTTACCAAACGTCGGGAAATCAACTATTTTTAATGCACTCACCAGGTCGAAAGGCGCGGCTGTCGCGAATTATCCGTTCTGCACAATCGAGCCGAACGTCGGAGTTGTCGAGGTGCCGGATGAGAGACTTAAGAAACTTGCGGAGATGGTAAGCCCGGAGAAAATCGTGCCGACAATCATAGAGTTCGTAGATATCGCCGGTCTTGTGAAAGGTGCGAGCGAAGGGGAAGGGCTGGGAAACAAATTTTTATCACATATCAGAGAGTGCGACGCTATAGCACAAGTTGTAAGGGTTTTTGAAGACTCGAATATAACGCACGTGCATGAAAAAATAGATCCTAAACGCGACATTGAAATTATAGAGTCGGAGTTGCTTCTTGCCGACTTGCAAACTCTCGAGAATAGGCTTCTAAAAGCCAAATCCAACGCCAAGTCCGGCAAAAAAGAAGAGATTAAATATGCCGAACTTTTAGAGCGCATGAACGTCGAAATGGACAAGGGCAAACTTGCATCGCGAATTGAAATGACAAAAGAAGAATTGGAGATGATTAGGGATCTTCATCTTCTGACGGCGAAACCGATAATGTATATCGCGAATGTTCATGAAAACGAAATTGGTTCTTTTGACAGCGATGAAGTCAGAGCTAAACTCGGTCTCCCGAAAGAAGCAAAAATCATCCCGATTTCGGCTAAAATAGAAGAAGAACTCGGCGGATTTTCAAAAGAAGAAGCGCAGGAATTTCTTGCGGGCTTGGGCATGAAAGAAACCGGCTTGAATGTGCTTATCAGAGACGCTTATGACTTGCTCAAATTGCGCACATATTTCACCGCCGGACCGAAAGAAGTAAAAGCTTGGACAATCCATATCGGAGATTTAGCTCCACGAGCCGCCGGCGTTATCCATACGGATTTCGAAAAAGGTTTCATAAAAGCCGAAGTCATCGGTTACAACGATTACGTCTTTTGCGGTGGGGAAGTCGGGGCAAAAGACAAAGGTGTCTTGAGAATCGAAGGGAAAGAGTACGAAGTGAAAGACGGAGATGTGATGCACTTCAGGTTTGCGGTTTAAAAATAAAAACTACGCTTGAAACCGGAATAAACTCATACGACTATCCGCATCCATTTGACTCCAAAACACCACTTCCGCTATTATCCTCCAAGCAAAAATTAATCTATAACCAAACACGCAAATGAAAAAACTTATCGCATTGGCGATAACTATCACAATGGTGGGAGCTTTTTCGGGTTGTTTCAAGACGGCCGTAGAAAATGCAGTTAATTCCGCCATTGAAGATGCGTTGGAAGAGAGCACAGTATCTTCCGGCGATTCTACAGCGCCAACAGATTGGCCGAGCGATTTCCCGATGAATGGCGACTGGGCGATCAGCGGGTCTTCCAGCTCATCGTCGAACGGATCGGTATACCTTTCGGTAACGCAAACATGCGATGATTGCACGGCGGACGAAGTTATCAATTACTATAAGGAAACAATGTTGGCGCAAGGATGGACAGACGGCGGCACTTCGACATACAGCGACGAATGGGGAGATTCAACCTCAATCAGTTTCAACAAAGACAACTACTACAAATATGCGAGTGTTGATTACAGTACTTGGGAATACGAGGGGTACACGGACATTTCCATCTATCTTTCATACAGCGAATATTCATACTAAGAATTCTTTTTAAGCAAAAAGCCCTGAGTCCGCAACGACTTGGGGCTTTTTAAAATATCATATGATACTATGTATTTGACACTACGAACTTTGCATTATGCAAGTCATTCCATGTTTCTACATCCAGGACGGTAAATGTGTCTCTCTGTATAAAGGGCAACAAAATAAACAAAAAAAGATATACTTCACGGAACCTCTGCAAATGGCCAGACTTTTTGATATGCAGGGAGCGAAAAAACTGCAAATTATCGATCTTAACGGAAGTATTACCGGCGAACTTGGGAATGCGCGCTTGATTCAAAAAATCTGTAAAGATATAAAATCCGAAGTCCAACTTGGAGGCGGTATAAGAAAAATCGGAGATATGGAAAAAGCTTTCGAGCTTGGTGCGAGCAGGGTGGTGCTCGGAGTTTCATCCATAGCGATATTGAAATCGGCGCTTAAAAAATACGGCGGTGAAAAAATAATCATGGGTATCAAGGCGAGACACAATATCGTAGATACCGATTTAATGCTTGAAGGCAAAATCCCGGAAGTGACTTTGCTTGCAAAAGAGGTGAAAGAAATAGGAGTTACCCAAATTATTTACAAAGATCTTGAAGCCGAAGGAACTCTTTATCATCCGAATTTCGACATGATAGAAAAAATCATCTACGAAACGGGCGGGGAAGTGGATGTTTACAGTTCCGGTGGAGTTGCCGATGCATATGATTTGAAACTGCTGAAAGATACGGGAGCGGCGGGTGTAATAATCAACCGTGCGTTTATGGAAAACGAATTATCTTTTCCAGACCTTAACAATATCTTTCACTGAACTCACTGCCATTAAGGCTTCATCAAGATGCCGAAGATTATTGACTTCGATCGTCATGCTTAGACGTTTTTGCATATTTGAATCCGCATTCAAGTCCTTGATTTGGCTTATGTTCACTCCTAAATTGGAAAACAACATCGCGATATCCCTTAAAAATCCAACTCGATCTTTGAAAATTATATTTATCTCAACCTGATAAGAAGATTGAGTCCCTTTTGCGGGCGGCGTACCAAGCAACTCTTCATGTGAATAGAGGGTATGAATCACGTTCTTAACGTTTATATCTCCGTTACCGATTAAAATAACCAGCTCCCGTTTACTTTTCACGCTAAAATTCTTTAGGAATTCGTTTTCCGCTTTGGATGACATTTTTTTCAACTCGCTTATACCGAGAAGTTTCAACTCTTGCCCCAGCAACTGCAATCCGGCGTTATAATTTTTTTGAGTACTCTGCTTCTTGAAAAATTCTTTAATTCTGGTTTTGGCCAGACCGGTTTTGGCAAATTGCAACCATTCGCGTTTGGGTCCGAGCACTTTATCGGAAATTTCGATTTTCACAGATCTATTACATCGCCTCGAGGCGTAAATACGAAAATTCTATCTTGAAAAATGTCGAATTTCATGCCATCTACGAAATCGTTGGAAGTTCTGGCTTCTTTCTGTATATCCAATATTTTCTTTGCCCAATCGGCGTGTTTCCTGAACACTTCGCCGATTTTTTGTTTTTTCGCTTTCGAATAGTCGTAAAAATAATGGGCGGCGATTCCATATTCGTCATCGAGATGCATTTGCTTGGTTCTTATTTGGAATTCCGTAATCACGCCATCTATTCCGAACACGGTGGTGTGTATACTTCTGTATCCGTTAACTTTCGGGACGGCGATGTAATCTTTAATCCTTTTGGGTTTTGGTTTGAAAGTTTGATGTATGGCACCGAGAGCCAAATAGCATTCATCAACATTATTTACGATTACGCGTAGCGCGATCAGGTCATAAATGTCCTTGAATTGTCGTCCGGTTCTGACCATTTTTTTATAAATGCTGTAAAGATTTTTCTTCCTTGCGTAAATTTCCGCATTTATTCCTCTGGATTTCACGGCGCTTTTCGCAATTTTCAATGTTTCTTTTAATATGTGATCGTTTCTAATCGCGCTTTGTTCAACGAGAGAGTTCATTCTTGAGTAATCGGTCGGATAAATGTGCTCGAAACACAAATCTTCCATTTCGAATTTGATTTCCCAAATGCCGAGAAGATTCGCAACCGGCACGTATATTTCGAGAGTTTCGTTTGCGATAAGAAGTTTTTTTGATTCGTTTTTGATATTACCGAGCGTCCGCATATTGTGTAACCTATCCGCAAGTTTCACTAAAATTATTCTCAAGTCTTTCGCGCTGTGCAGAAAAAGTCTTTTCAAAGATTCAAT